>JAEEGL013225349.1_pt1 | contig 42570 bp, 42 predicted proteins | sample 9134231 | NCBI WGS metagenome assembly JAEEGL01 (sample SAMN16246548, study PRJNA631951) | gut metagenome | biome: gut microbiome; feature: rumen; material: fiber-attached | host: Bos | place: Iran: Karaj | collected 2018-10 | reverse complement strand
TTTTCGGTATGGCCTTCCTTTTCCTTCAGATCGGCTTTCGCCTTTTCCAGGCGGGGCTTCATTTCATCCAAAGCGGACTGCAGGATCTTCAGATTCTCCCCTTCCTTCGAGAGGTTCTGCTTCGCTTTCTCCAGCTCCTGCATACTGCCGATGCTGCGATTCAGCTCTCCCAATGCCTTTTCCAGTGCTTCGTCCTGCTGCTTCACATCCGCTTCCCGCTTTCGATCCGCCGCCAGGATCTGCTCGATGAGATCCACGGTTTCCGGCAGGGTCATCTCCTGTGCCTTCGCCTTCGCGAGCTCGAGAGACAGGACGTCGGTTTCTTCACAGGTGACACGGCTCACTGCATGATGGATGCCGGCAGTCTTCGCATCATATTCGGTGCGGAGACGCTTTGCTTCCGCCTTCAGTTTTTCCTGGAGGCTCAGATACTGGCCGGTGGAGAACAGCTTACGGAAGATCTCCTGGCGTTCCTTGGTGCTGGCCAGCAGGAGCTTGCGGAACTCTCCCTGGGCGATCATGGAGATCTGGGTAAACTGCTCGAAGGACAGGCTCATGAGCTCTACCACTGCCGCGTTTACCTGGTTCTTTTTGGTGATGACCCGGCCGTCCGGATAGATCAGGGTAGCGTCCGCAGGGGTGGTGGTCATGCCCTCACCGCCCTTTTGTTTCGGGCGCAGATACTCCGGATTTCTCCGGATGGTGTATTCCTTACCGCCATGCTCGAACACCAGCTCCACTTCCGTGGGAGTGCCGGGCTCCGCGTACTTGGAACGGAGCATATTGCCGTCCCGGAGATCCCCGCTGGTCTTGTCATAGAGGGCGTAGCAGATGGCGTCAAAAATCGTGGTTTTTCCTGCGCCGGTATCGCCGGTGATGAGGTAGATCCCATTGGTCCCCAGCCGGTCCATGTGAATCTCTGTGGTGCCCGCATAGGGTCCGAACGCAGACATTTTCAGATATATCGGTCTCATATTCAGGCCTCCCAAATACTGACGATCATGTCATTTACCATTGTGCGTTGCTCTTCATTCATTTCCTGATTGTTCTGCAGCGCATAGAACTCGGAGAAAAGCTCCAGGGGAGATTTGTTCTCCACATCCACAGCCCCGGATACCTCTGCGTTGGTGCGGGTGCGTCGGTTGTCGTAGGTCAGCTTCATGATGTTCGGATAAATGGAACGGAGCCTTGCCATAGCATCGAGCACATCCTCCTCATCCGTCAGAACGGCGTGGATGTAATCCTCGGTATCTGTGCCCTCGTAAGTCGATTTGGCGGTCAGCTCCATATAGCTGCCCCGGATTTCCCGCAGGTCATGTTTCGGAACCAGAGGAACGGTACGGATCGTCACATCGCCTTTTTCTCCCAGCTCCACCACGGTGACGGACTTGTGATGGTCCTTCTCGGAGAAGGAATACTTGAGGGGGCTGCCGGCGTAACGAACGGCGTCTCTGCCCACCTTTTGGGGGCCATGGAGATGACCCAGGGCCACGTAGTCAAAAGGGGCAAAGACGTCCACGGACACATTGTCCAGCCCGCCCACGTTTTCCTCGGATTCGCAGCGCTCTGCGCCGGCCACGAACTGGTGAGCCACCAGGACGTTGCGCTCAGAGGTATTTACCTCTGCGTTTTCGATAACCACCCTGCAGGCGTCGGTATAATCCCGGATCTCCTCACCCTCGAAGTAGGACCGCACCATGACGGGCTTGATGAAGGGAAGGAGGTAGATGTGGACGGGGCCGTGCTCATCCTGAACGGTATAGGAAGGGATGGTGCCGTTATAGCCCGGAGCCAGGTGGATGCCGGTGACATCCACCAGCTTGCCGTGGTCCGCAAAGCGCACCGCGGAATCATGGTTCCCACTGATGGCAAACACGGGGATGCGGCGCTCCGCCAGGCGCACCAGGAAATCGTCCCAGAGCCGCATGGCTTCCTCACTGGGAACGGATTTGTCGTAAACATCTCCTGCGATGAGGATACCGTCAGGCTTCTCCTCGTCGATGATGCCCAGGATCTTCAGCAGGATGTACTCCTGGTCCTCGATCATGGGGAATTCGTTGACCCGCTTTCCGAGATGCAGGTCTGCCAGATGGATCAGTTTCATGGGATCTCCCTTCCGTGGATTTCCGCTCCGAAGGATCGTGGCGGTGGTTTTTCGGTGTGATTCTCGCATTTATCAGGCCGGTGAATTCTCTGCCCGGTGCAGGCATCTGATTCGTCAGTCCATACTATCGGTAGACTACTTCAGTATAAGATGATTCCGGGAGAATGGAAAGCAACTGTCAGTTCAATCGCTGTCGCTCAGCCGCTGCAGGCTCAATCCCTGCCGCCCCAGTCACTTCCTGCCCAGGTCATCTCACACTCTTCCAAAATTTTACTCCGCCGCCCGGGGAATCTGTTTCCCTCAAAACAGTAAAAAGCATTTGTTCGGTTTCTGCTGCGTTGATTGAAAACCGAAACCCGAACAGATATAATGGGGAAAGTGTACATGAAAGAAACCTCAAAAGGAAAACCTTCAGTGAATAAGAGCAAAAAGAAAACCACTCATTGCAGCAGCTGCGGCGGCGTTTTTGACGCAGGGCTTCCCAATTGCCCCTTCTGTGGAACCATGAACGTGGCCGGCGCGGAAAAGCAATATATGGATCGGCTCGGAGATATCCATGACAATCTCCGGGAACTGTCGGATTATTCTGCTGCGGAAACGGGACGTCAGGCCAGAAAGACCTGGAGATGGCTCATTTGGGCCGTCGTTCTTCTTCTGGCAGTCGGTGGCGGCATATTCCTGCATAACGAGATGCGGGAAAAGGCGTATCTCGCCAAAGAGAAGGCAGAATTCTTTTGGCAAAAGGAGGCATTTCCAGAAATGGAAGCCCTTTTTGAAACCAGCCAATACGAGGAACTGCTGCGTCTGTACGAACAATACACGGAGGAAGGTCACAGTCTTTGGGATTTCCGGTATTACCGGTTCTGCGAATACATGCAGAATCTGGAACAGGCGGAACATTCGATGACAGACTTCACCGACATGGGGCTTCTCAAATATCTGCTGGCCGACGAATTGGAGGTTATGGCGATGGACACGTCGGAGCTGCCGGAGGAGGCAGGCGCATATCTGGAGCAGAGGAGAGCGCCCGTCGCAGAGGATTTTTGGCAGCGTTTTCAAATGAACAATGAAGATTTCCAGCTCTTTATGAACGAATACAAAGAGTTGGGCTACATCAGTTATTCGGAATGCGAACAGTATCTGAAGGATCATCCGGTCAACCCGTGAGTCCTGTTAGGAAGAGAGAACATGAAATGTGAAAACTGCGGCGGAGAGGTCAGTTTAGAGCAAAAATTCTGCCCTTTCTGCGGAAAAGAGAATACCCAGGCGACCGAGCACCAAAGGGATATGGATGCATTTAAGCGGCGCTATGAGCAGACCGAGGCATCTGTCAAACACAAAACCCGGAAATATGCCATGGTTACCATACGCGTTGTGGGAATCGTTGTGCTGCTGATCGCCTGCATCATTATGTTCGCTGTGGCGGAATCGGCCTATTCGATGCCCGGCGATGCCAGAAGACGCGCCTCGCAGCGCAATCCCGAACCCTATAAGGCAGCCCTTGAGAAATACCTCGAAGAGGGGGACTACCGAACCTTTTGTTCCTATGGAGATTACCATAATCTTCGCTGGTTTTCGGATTCACCCTTCAGGGAATACCGCGATATTTATATGGTCTGTCAGGACTACGATGCCGTCATGCGCATGGCCGAAAACCTCATCCTGCATGGGGATGAAGAAAAGTGGCGTACCTATTCCATGGAATCCGATATCACACACTTCGTAAACTACCTGGATTCCTTTGAAGAAAGGATCGATCGAAATTACTCGGAAGAGGCGTCCCGCTTTGATGTCTATGTATCGGATATGCAGGAAAACGTGAACCTCGTACTGGAAACCTGTTTTGGAATGAGTGCGGAGGAACGGGAAGAATTCATGAGTCTCTCTGCCGGAAAAAAGAGTGTTGTGATCGAGGATGCACTGATCGGTGAAAAGTGAGCGAGGAGACGGACAGATGAATAATCACGAAAAAACAAATCAAAATCTCGCAGGCATGGCTGATGGCAAAAAGCCGATCTACATTCTGCTCCTGGATATTGTGCTGGTCATTGCTGCGATTGCCTTTGTGGGTATTTTTTTCCATATGGTGGGAGAAATCCGGAGGGCCTACAATCGTAGCCTCTACAGTTCAGGCTATACCTACTATCTAAAGGACGGGGACTACGGAGAGATCGCGGACACCTACTACAGAACCCATGCCGATGTGATCGCGGTAGATGAGGAATCCATGGAAATCCTGCGCATCGGAAAGTATGCGGACGAAGCCTTTTTCAAGCATGTGTTTGAAGCAGGGAACAAACCGGACAAGGCAAAGCCTTATGAGAGCCGGATGGCAACGACGAGAAGCCTTCTGGGGGAGTATTCCTTTACAGCGGACGAAATCGATCGCGTCCTGGAAAGGTACATCCGATAAAACACCTCCTCACTGACCCCTTATCCGCAATCGGTCCAGCAATCAGATAGATTCCGTCGTTGTTCTGAAATATTGACTACAACGGGGATATCACTTTGGCGTCGTAAATATATAACACATAAACAGGGTGCTCATTGAGCACCCTGTTTTCTATCCAGTATATTTTCTTTATCTTCTTCCCGTAAAATACACTTCAACCGTATCAAAACTGTTGTAAGCAGTCAGCTGCTTTGAGAGCGTCGCGCCCGGCTTGATTTCACTGTCTCCATCGGTAACATAGGTTGAATCATAATATACTACATTACCATCCGAATCCAGGAATAGGGCATAGGCCTCAACAAATTGTGCTGCCTGGGTTCCGTTATTGGTTACGGTGACCACAACATTCTTATCATTGATGCTGTTCACAGATTCAAGATCGCTGATGACAGAAGAATAATAAGGCGATGTGTCAAATCCCATTGAATATTTTACATGATCGATGCCTTTGACCGAGTCAAAATAAAACATTGCGATTGAAGTCTCCCCAGAACCAATCACATCGACATCGCTGCTATCTGCCCCGATCACATTCTCACTAGCGTCATAAGCAGTCATATTGATGCTGATTCCTACTGTTTTATCTGAATTATTCCGAAGGACAAGGAAATACAAACTATCTCCTATGCTGTTTTCATACAAGTATTCCTGAACATCAAAATCACTTTCAGATATGGAAGATGAAGCAGAAGAAGCGGATCCATCCGACCTTCCGGTAAAGAATAATTCCACATGATCGAAACTGCTGTAAGAGTCAAATTGCTCTGAGATAGTTGCTCCCGGTTTAATCTCACTATCGCCGTCTGTAATGTAGTTGGAGGAATAGGAAACAATATTTCCATCTCCATCCATAAACAGGGCATATGCCTCCACAAACTGAGCATTAATATTTCCGTTGTTTGTGACAACAACAGTCAGATTTTTATCATTGATCGTCTGCTCCACTTCGAGATTTGCGATTACCGGCTTATAGTAGGTCTTAGTATCATAAGTCAGCGAGCACTCGATCGTATCGATCCCGGTTACACTGTCAAAATAGAATGTCATCAGGCTGGTTTCTCCCGGCCCCAACACATCGATTTCTCTTGAGCTTGCACCCAAAGTATTTCCGCCGGAATCCTTCGCAACTGCATTTCCGTCGATAGACACACTTGCCTGTGAATTATTCTTTACAACATAAAAATACAAGGAATCTCCTATCGAATTTTCATAGAGATAACCTGTTTTTTCAAAATCTTCATCGCTGACGGAAACGCTGGCAGAGGATGAAGCACTGCCTGCACTTTCTCTGTTATCCACTACCGTAGTGGTAGATCCTCCGACAGACTCCGTTGAAGATCCGCTTGAAGTCGTGTCCGAGGAAGATCCACTCCCGATTGCGAAGGCAGAAAAAAGAATGCAACTAGCCACAAGCGCAAATACTGTTTTCTTTCTTTTCATTTCTTTTCCTCCTGATGTTTACTTGTATCGCATTTACCGCAATAAAAACGGCAATCAGTTCAACAATAATATCCCCTATATCAAAGGTTCCTTTCGCCAAACCAATAAGTTGGAGCACTTCCGACAAAACGCACATAGCGCATGAAAGCAGCATACAAATGGATAGGGCCCGTTTTTGATCTGCTAAAATGAGATATAGAAAAACAGTGTCCGCATAAGCCCAGATGGTATCGAAAAGATAGTTTCTCACTATTCTGTAAGGCATCGACGATTCCAATATAATATGTCTGCAAATATGCAATCTGCTATCCAAAAATTCTACGAACAGTACATCCGGGCAAAAAAGGTAATAAAGCATAGCAGCAAGCCACATCGGCACCAAGACGTGCCATATGAATAACCGTGTTTTTACCCTTTTTGTACTCATATCCACGCTATGCAATCAAACAAAAAATCTGTCAGATCAATCCCAAAATAAAGTAAACAAGGGAGATACCCAGTGAAATCAGAAGGCCCTTTTTGCTCTTCATACAAGAAACCAACGAAAACGCACCGAAGAAAAAGGCCAGTCCTCCCCAGATTCTGAGATCCGAGTAAGTTCCTGAAAACATACGAGAAAAAAAGAAGCAAGCCCAATAAAAAACACAACATGTGATGGGGGCTCCCTTACCTTCGGTCTTTCTGGAAACCACCATTACAATACCTGCAACCAACAAAAATACTGCCGTAACAAAACCGGCAGAACCACTGATTTCCGTGCTGTCAGATAGAGCATTGCTGATCCCGGCAGCGCATGATTGAAGCGATATAATGGGAAATAAAACAATAGAGATAATTCCGATGATCAATCTGATTGTGGGACATTTACTGCTAAACTTCTCCATAACAAGTCCTCCTCAAAAGAAATATGATATTTGGATTATAGCAATCTCATGCTTTACCCGTTCCCACCGCTACGGTGGGAATTTATAATCCGGTACCATCCTTTAAGGAGGAAATCCATTACTCTTGTGTTCCGCTGGTTCGAAGAGGCTCCATTCCATATTGATTGAGCAGTTCGTTCACCTCAATGATACTTCCCGGTCGTTCATTGAACGCGATCATCAGGAGCACATCCCTGGGGTTTTTGGCATAGAGTTCAGGCATCTCATATTTCCGAAGTGCTCTCTGCGTCTCCTCCAGGCTCATCTCTGCCGCATAACAAATCCGCAGAATCACATCCCTCTGTCTTGTGTGTTTTTCACCGGACAGAATTTTGTAACCATATCGCTCCGGAATATCAGCTTTAAGAAAAACTGTCTGCTGTGTCAGTTTTTTTCTTGCCAGAATACCCTTCATATATTCCGAAAAGCTTCGCTCAGAGAGATTCATACTCTCTTTATTTTCTTTGCAATATTGTTCAAATCCCTCAGCATGTGTTTCCTTCAGGATTTTTTCTAACTCTCTAGTGTTTTTTTCTCCCATTGAACATCTCCGTCTGCTATAATGCCGTTATCAGATATTGATCAGGAGGGGCTACAGTGGATATCCTGCACCGCCTCACAGTTTCATATTACAAAACAGTTACTCCAATCAGCGAGGACCATAAAGTCTATCTGGTCCGTCATGAACAAACCGGAGCAATCTGTATCAAAAAAATCTTGAATGTATATCGTACGGATGTTTATGCACGCCTGATGGAGCATCCGATTTCCGGCACCCCAAGGATCATAGACTACTACGAAAGCGACAACACGCTCACAGTGATTGAGGAATATATCCAGGGGCAATCCCTGGACAAAGTGATTCAAGCAGGAAATCTCTCCTCTTCCTTTCTCTTTAAGACACTCCTGGAGTTGTGCTCTATTTTGAATGATCTCCACACAATGGAGCCCCCCATCATTCACAGAGACATCAAGCCCTCCAATATTATCCTTTCCGAAGAAGGGCATGTCACTCTTCTGGACTTCAACGCAGCAAAAACTTTCGATCCATCCGAAAGCAGAGACACCGTTCTCATAGGAACTGAAGGCTATGCAGCTCCTGAACAATATGGATTTGGTGCATCCTCTCCCAAAACTGATATCTACTCTGTCGGAGTACTGATTCAGGAAATGCTCTCATCATGTGCCGAAGAAGATAGAAATCTTGCTCGCATAGCTGATCGATGCATGAATCTTGATCCTTCTAATCGGTATGCATCCGTTACTGAATTACAAAAGGATCTCGAATCCGCTGCATGTGGAAAACAAGCTATTTCTTCCAAGAGAAAGTATCTGCCCCCGGGATTTCGAACAGGAAAGCCCTGGAAAATGATTCTGGCTCTGATCGGGTATCTCTTTCTTACTCTGATTTCTCTGGCCACAACTGTGGAGAATGCTACAGGCATTAAATTGGCCTACTACCGGATCGACATGTTTTTGACGGGGCTCATTACAATTGCCGTATGGACTGACTATGGAAACATCCAAATGCTAATGCCCCTTTGCAGGCAAAAAAATCTGATCATCAAACTGTTCGGAATTTTGCTGCTTAACGCTCTATTGCTGCTTGCTGAAATGATTCTTTTCCTGTTGGTTGGCGCACTATTTTTTTCTACCTAACAAGCAATTATATCATCTTCAAAAAATGGGGTTACCACCATGACGGTGGCAACCCCTTAAATCTATTCATCTCTTGGGTTTCAGAACAAAAGCGACAATTCCGCTTATCACACCCAAAATCATAAAAACTATGCCAAACACCACATACGTGGAATCCGTATCCGGGTTAAACACGATCTTTCCGTTCACATCGGCGTAGCGAAGCTCCTCTGTGGTTCCAATCGCAAGACTGTCCTGTTCATCCATTTTATGCCGGCTCTCATAGGTTCCCTCTACACCGTCTATGGAATATCGGTAAACAACCTTAAGCTCGTGTTTGATATAATCCTCATCAAATCCCTTTTTCCGCAGGAACTCCTCACGATCTGCAGGGAGATTGCTGTCCACTTTATCAACGGATATGATCTCTCCGGTAACCGTCTTGATATCTCCGGCACTCACACCGCTGAACATCAATCCATAGATCACCAGGATCATTCCGATCGCGAAGAATCCAATCGTACCGACCAGGCATGTACGAACTGTGCCCGGGAGATTCTTCCACTTGATCTTTTTTCGTTTCTTACTCATTCTCCAAGCCCTTCCTGCTTTAATCCCCCGGAGACTGCTCCGGGGGATTGCGTTATATCTTTCTTTATTCAGTTTCGGTCAGCAAAGAACCCGCTTACATGTTTAACACATGGAAAAACAATATTCTAATTCACGGAGAAAGCAAGTTCCACCGTTTTTTCGTCGTATTTTTCCAGAAGTTGCTCTCTGGTCATGCCTGACTGAAGATCTTTAATTGCACTCACAAGTTCAGCCTTTCCCTCGGCTTTTCCGTTACGAAACGCTTTAAACACTTCCAAATCCAATACTTCACCACCCATAACACCACCTACCTCTTCCCGGACACGCGGATGTTTTTTCGTAAGGCTGCGAACGACACCATTGGTTAATTCGATTATAGCATGCCTGGATTCCTGGGACAATCTCCCGCGCTGCGCCTCTTCATCCACTTTCAGCAGGATCTCCGTGTAACGATCAGCAAGCTTGCGCCGAGCCCTTTCGTCTTTCTCCAACTTTGGAAAATCTTTTTCAAAATTAAAAATGTAGAACGGAATCAGGAAATAAAGGCGCTTCTCAAAGAGGTCATCTATCGTAAAATCCATCATTCTGATAATCGGAACATGATAAGACAGGCATCCTTCAGGAGTCACCAGTTCAATCTCCACCTCTTCAGGATCACTTTCCTTTCCACGAAGCAAAAGAAGACCCGCATAAGGGAATCGGAATGTCATTTTTCCGAGATTATCCGACTCCTCTTTTGCGTTGTCTATTGCCGTTTGTGTATGGTATTCGAACATGCGGATTAACAGAGTTCTGTCATAATTGCTGCTTTCACACTCCAACTGATAATCCTTTGTTGTTCCGCGAAAAGAAATTCGAAAATGTGAGTCAGTAATCTTTTTTGCGCGTCTCTTACCAGCATTTTCCACATAATGTTCATTCCGAAGCCTCGTGATCACCGCAGTGTTGTCATATTCTTCGTGAAACCAATAATTGATGAGTGGGAGCAACACATCGTCACATCTCCCCTCCAAAGTTCGAAATGCGTCGTCATAGGGAAATTTGGATTCCCACAATTCCTTTTTGTGACTGCATTTTTGTGACTTCTCACGCGATTCCTGCGCCCCTTTTTCCACAAAAGTCTTTGCCTCTTTCTCTTTCTCCATTAATGTACCTCCGGGTAGTTTTCCACAAGTCGCAGGAGAGATGTCCCATAGAGATGCAAAGAAGGGTAGCGCCTGATCAAAGCATAATACAATTCTTTTCAATTACTCATTAAGTGGGAAAATCGGCGATTCGCCATAGAACCCGCGTACATGTGAGATTGTGAAGATACATTAGCACCAGAATAAAGTGGCGTAAAGAAAAAATTGCACAAACTTTATTTCGAAAATGTCGGAATTATGTAAACTGCTCAGCCAAGAATCAGCGTACTTCCTGAAAATCATTCATTGGCATTTTTTTCTTTTGCGATCAGATATTTTTAGATTTCAAGCGAACAAAATTATGGAGACAAAGAAACACTAAATTCGATTGTCAACCTACGTACATTTCGAGGTTGACAATTCACAAAACAGGAGTATGATAAGAAGCGTGCATGCATCAAACCACAGAAAAGGAATGAACTGAACAATGTCAGAAATACAGACGAAAGAACAAAATCGCAGTCAGGGATCAAAAATCGCCGACTCCTGCAGGATTGGGCTCTTCACGGCTCTGATCTGCGTGATCTCCCAGATCCCCGGCATTCCTCTCCCCGGAGGCGTCCCCATGACGCTGCAGACTCTGATCCTTCCCCTGGCAGGGATCATCCTGGGACCGGTAAACGGCACCATAGCCTCCCTCATCTACCTGTTGCTGGGAATTGCGGGGCTGCCCGTATTCTCCGGGTTCAAGGGCGGCATCGGCGTTCTGCTGGGCGCCACCGGGGGCTTTATCATCTCCTTTCCCCTGCTGCCACTCTTTGCAGGATTGGGACAACGGATTGGAGCCCGGAAAGCCGGTGAGAAAGGCCCCTTCTACCATACGATGCTGATCATCGGCCTTGTACTGGGTGCCGCGTTGAACTACGTGGTGGGAACCTTCTGGTTTGCAGGGATTTACCTGGGCGGTGTCAACGCCGAGAACCTGGGGAAAGGGTTCGCAGCCTGCGTGCTGCCCTTCCTCCCCACCGCGGTCATCAAGATCGTTCTGGCCCTGCTCCTGGGCAATCTTCTCCGCAGAACATTGAAAAAGGCCTCCCTGCTTTGATATGAGCACTAAAAAAGCGCCTCCCGCCTGTATGGTGGGGAGACGCTTTTCTTTTATTATCCTTAATCCAGCTCGCCGTTCTTGTATCTGGCCACAATGTTCTGGATCCTCTCGCTGGGATTCAGCAGATCGGAGATGGAGGAATCGTGGTTCAGGGTATCGATGATGTAAGCGATGTACTTGCTCAGGTCACAGTTGATGTACCACTCTCTCTCCAGAAGTTCGGGAGTCTGGTAGATCAGGTTCGTGGTAAGGATTCTGTCGATGATGTGATCCTCGTAAGCCTTGTCGATCACATCCAGGCCGCCGGTAAAGAGGCCGAAGGTGGCGAAGACAAAGATCCTGTTTGCCTTCCGCTCCTTCAGGGCTGCGGCAACTTCCAGCATGCTCTCGCCGGAGGAGATCATATCGTCGATGATGATCACGTCCTTGCCTGCCACATCGGAACCCAGGAACTCGTGGGCAATGATGGGATTGCGTCCGTTGACGATCTTCGTATAGTCTCTTCTCTTGTAGAACATACCCATGTCCAGTCCCAGGACATTGGCCGTGTAGATGGCACGGGACATGCCACCCTCATCGGGGCTGACGATCATCATGTGCTCCGCATCCAGGGACAGGCCCTTTACGTTGCGCAGCAGGCCCTTGATGAACTGGTATGCGGGCTGAACGGTCTCAAATCCGTTCAGAGGGATAGCGTTCTGGACTCTGGGATCGTGAGCGTCGAAGGTAATGATATTGTCAACGCCCATCTTCACCAGCTCCTGCAGAGCGATGGCACAGTCCAGAGACTCTCTGGAGTTGCGCTTGTGCTGACGGCTCTCATAAAGGAAAGGCATGATGACGGTGATGCGTCTGCCCTTACCGCCCACAGCGGCGATGATCCTCTTCAGATCCTGATAGTGATCATCAGGAGACATGTGGTTCTCATGTCCGCAGAGAGAATAGGTCTGGGAATAGTTCAGGATATCCACCAGGATGTACAGATCATGTCCGCGGACGGATTCCAGGATCTGTCCCTTGGCTTCTCCGGATCCGAAGCGAGGCACCTTGGCCTGCAGGAGATAGGAGTCTCTCTGATATCCGGCAAATGCCAGCGAGCCCTTGTGCTCGCTCTCTCTCTCGGCTCTCCACTTGACCAGGTACCGGTCAACCTTCTCACCCAGGGGCTTACAGCCCTCCAGAGCGATGATGCCGAGCGCGCCTACGGGAATGCTTTCCAGGTTGCGCTTTTCTTCGTGTTTTGCCATGCGTATTCTCCTCTTTTCGTGTCGTTCCTGTTCAGTCGTTTCAAAAAATCAGATCAATGTGCGCAGATCCGGTCCCGTCAGCCTGATGATGTCGTATCGTCCCAGGATCCTGGAGGCGATACGGTCCGTGTATCTCTTCTGGAGATCCCCGAAGCTCAGGTTGGTGGAAATAACGGTGGACCTTTTGCGCAGGTCCCGTTCGTTCATCAATGCAAAAAACTGTGTTTCCACAAATCCGTTGGTATATTCCGAACCCAGATCGTCTATGATCAGCAGATCACAATTGTACAGAGAGGATTCAAAATCCTGACTGCGCTCCTCCTGAGACTCGGGGCGGAATCTCTGGTCCGCCAGAGTATCAAAGAGGTTCTGGGAACTTAAGTATACCACAGAATGGCCACTGGCCAGAAGCTCCCGGGCGATACAACAGGAAAGGAAGCTTTTGCCGGTTCCTACTGTACCATAGAACATGAGATTACGATAGTTCGTTTCGAAAGAATTCACAAAATCTTTACACAGAGACACCGCTCCCTTCAGATGAGTCAGGTCCTCACCCTTGTGGTGCTCGTAGGTCAGATTGGAAAAATTCGCCTGCTCCAGGAGCCCCTCCAGGTTGGACTGGTGGTAGAGGATCCGGGATTCCTTCATCTTAAAACAGCGGCATTTGCGCCTCGTCCCATCAGGCTGGGGGATAAATCCGGTATCAGAGCACATCTTGCAGGTGTAAACCGGCTCGAAATCCTCCTCGGAATAACCTTCCGAAGCAAGGAGCGCCTTGTACTGCTCCCGTGCTTCCGCCAGATCCTCCGCCAGGGCTTCCGCCTCCGGGGCATGACCAGCCAGAAGCTGCTTGGTCCGCTGCACGGAAAGGGATGCGATACGCCCCTCCAAAGGCTGCAGACCGGGAAGTTCCGCACAGATCTGCTCCCGGCGCTCGGCGGCTCTGCTTTCCGATTCGCTCCGCAGCTCGCTGTATTCCTTCATGATCTCCTGATACTGGCTGTTTGTCAGTGGCATTAGTTTTTCACCCTCTTCGCTGCCAGGTCATCGTAATCGGTGCCCGACTCCTGATAGATGTGGAACTGACTGCGGGCTGCGCGGCCGGTATCCGGCTTTGCTGCGCCCACTGCCGCCTGGTGCTCCTTGTCCTGGCGTTCCACGTCCGCCAGGGTCTTTACCTGATCCTTATGCCATGCGGAAAGGATCCGGTCAGCATACTTGATCCGATTGGAATCCGTAGCGATCACGGTACGCTTGCAGGCTTCCAGAATGATATCCAGAGGGAAGGCATATTCCCCGGTCCAGCGGGTGATGTATTCCAGTTCAGGCTGGGTAGGTGCACCGCTGCGCCCCAGACCGCTCATAATGCTTGTGACAGTCTTGTCATAAGTGTTCACATGCATTCTCGCCTGCTCCACGGTGGTGATCCCCTCCGTTGCCCAGCCGATGGCTACTTTCTCAATGTAGCGGAAAGAGCGCTTGCCCCGCTCTGCGCAGTACTGCAGCAGATAATCCGTCAGATCCGTGGAAAAGCCCAGCACATCCCCGATAAAGTAGAGGGAATCGATATCCCCCGCCGTCAGGATCTTGGACAGGTAGGTCTCTGCCAGGAAAAGGATCTGACCGCCGGATTCGGAATTCCGGAAGGCCTGGATCTGGTCTCTGGAATAGGAAGCCTTGGCAGGGATTTCAGGTCCCTTGACAGGCTCTTCCGATGCCTTGGCGGACATGTCAACTGCCTTGACAGAACTCTCCGCCACCTTAGCCGAAGAAGCAGATGCCTTTCCGGAGGATTTTGCCTTGGGCGCAATGCTCTCGGGAACCACCTCGGGCGCATGGGTCTCCTCGGCGGATGGCTGTGACTGCGGCAGGCTGCAGAGATTTTTCATATGAATCCCCGTCAGCTGCTGGTCCTCACCGTATTCCAGCGTAAGCAGGCCTGCTTTTTCCCAATACCTCAGTGCCCGCATGACATCCGATTCCATGTAGTTGAAACGTTCGCAGATATCCGTGATGCCCGTCTTCAGATGGGCGTTGAGCATTCTGAGAAGGTAGAGATAGATCTTGAGCTGTGCCGCATTGGCATCCAGCATATATTCATCGATGAAGCGATTGGAAACAATGGTCGCCCCGATATAACTGTCCTGATAAATCGTTAGTTCTGCCATAACTTTGCCCCGTTTTGGTCCCCCCTGCAAAAAAATACATTCTAGGTTATAGCACAGATTTTGCCAAAAACAAATGGACAAAGTGCCCATATTCAAAAGGCCCCGAATACAGGTCTCTTTTTGTGGATAATGTGGACAGTGTGGATAAAAACGGAAAAAAACGAAAATGCGCATTCCGTTTTCCACCCCGGAATCAAAATCATCCACATCCTCCGGAAGTGTTTTTCCTTTCCGGAGATTGTGGATGATGTGGATAAGACTTATGAAAGGAGTGCTTCGCCGATTTTATACACGTCTCCGGCACCCATAGTTATCAACAGATCACCCTCTTGGCAATTTTTCCGAAGGTAATCTTCGATTTCTTCGAAGGAAGGAAAATACTCACATTCCTTTCCCTTCGCCCGGATGGCATCCCGCAGATCGGCGGAGGAGATCCCCACCGTATTTTTCTCTCTGGCGGCATAGATGTCTGCCAGGACCACCCGGTCCGCGTGGGACAGTGCCTCTGCAAACTCCGGCAGCAAAGCCTTGGTACGGGTATAGGTATGGGGCTGGAACACCACGAAGAGGCGCTTGTGATCCACTCTGGAAGCAGCGGCCAGGGTTGCCTCGATCTCCGTGGGATGGTGTGCGTAATCGTCCACCACGGTAATGCCGTCAAAGGTTCCCTTGTGCTGGAAGCGGCGATCGGTGCCGCCAAAGGCCGCGAGGCCCGGCAGGATCTGATCATCATTCAGTCCCAGAGCGCGGCAGCAAGCGATGGCAGCCAGGGCGTTCAGCACATTGTGACTTCCGGGAACGGAAAGCTTTACCTGCATCCGATCACTTCCGTTTACCGCAGTAAAAGAAGCGCAACCCGCCTTATCATAGGTAATGTCTTCGGGATAAAAATCCACGGGGGAGCCGTAAGCATCCACAGGCTCCGGTCCGAAGGTCAGGATCTGTCCCTTCACACCTTCCGTCAGCTCCCGGTAGTTCTCGATGGAAGCGCCGATCACCAGCGTGCCGTTTTCCGGCAGAAGCTGCGCAAAGCGGTGGAAGGAATGGCGAATGTCCTCCAGGTCCTTAAAGAAATCCAGATGATCCGCCTCCACATTCAGGATCAGGCTGATCCTGGGGAAGAAATCCAGAAAACTGTTGGTGTACTCGCAGGCCTCCGCCACGAAATACTCAGAGTGTCCGATCCGCAGATTGCCGCCGATGGAAGGAAGCATACCGCCCACGGAAAGGGTGGGATCCAGATCCGCATCCAGCAGGATCTGACTGATCATGGAAGTGGTGGTGGTCTTGCCGTGGGTACCGCTCACCGCTACGGGCGTGCGGTAATTCAGCATCAGCTGTCCCAGGAGCTGTGCCCTGGTCAGGGTGGGAATGTTCATCTCGCGGAGCGCTACCGCCTCAGGATTGTCCGCGCCGATGGCTGCCGTCAGGATGGCCACGTCGATATCAGGGGTGATATTTTCCTTGCGCTGGCCGATGAAAACGGAAATGCCATGGGCCTGCAGATTCTCGGTGAGCTCGCTCTCACTTCTGTCGGAGCCGGATACGGTAAAACCCGCGTCCTTCAGGATCAGGGCCAGTCCGCTCATACTGATGCCGCCGATCCCCACAAAATACGCATGGACGGGATGTGAAAAGTCTATTTTGTACATAACTGTCTCCTTTGTTTGTCCCCTTATTATAGAAACTTTTTCAAAAAAGTACAAATCGGAATTCTCACCCCCCGATTATCGGAAGTTTATGATATGATGGAATGGCTTCGGGGCATTTTCTGTCCGCCCGGAAGCAGGAACATTTTTATTGGAGGTAATTTATGGAAGACAGATTATTGAAAAGATCCGAGGTGCCCGAAGAGCTCACCTGGAGACTGGAGGATATTTACGCAGACGATTCCGCACTGGAAGCGGATATCAGTGAATCCGTGAAGATCGCTGACGAGCTGGCAGGCCTTGAAGGCAAGCTGGGCGAGAGCGGCGAAACCCTGCTGAAGGCATTCGAGCTTTTTGAAAAGGGATCCTTCCTGCTGAACAAGGCTTTTCGCTATTCCCACATGCGTGCCGATCAGGATACTGCGAATTCCAAGTATCAGGCAATGGAGCAGAAGGCGCTGTCCGCATATGTGCAGGCCGATGCAAAGAGCGCATTCATGAGCCCCGAGATCCTGGAGATCCCGGAGGATCGTCTGGAGAGCTTTATGAAAGAAGCTCCCGGCCTGAGCCGCTATGCCGTTCAGCTGAAGGAGATCCGCCGCATGAAGCCCCATACCTTAAGTAAGGAGATGGAGACTCTGCTGGCATCCGCAGGTGAAGTCATGGCTGCTCCCGAGAAAGGCTATTCCATGCTTTCCGACGCAGATATGAAGTTCCCTTCCGCTAAGGATTCCGCAGGAAAAGAAGTACCCCTTTCTCACGGCCGCTTCGTTCCGACACTGATGTCAGGTGACAGAGCCCTGAGAGAAAATGCTTTTGAGGTCTTTTACGGAAGACTGGCAGAATTCCGCAACACCTTTGCCGCTCTGTATGACGCTGAGGTCAAGAACCGGATCTTCCGTTCCCAGGCAAAAAAATACGGCTCCGCTTTTGAGGCAGCCGTGGACAGCAACAATGTAGATCCCGCCGTTTGTGACAGACTCTTTGAGGCGGTCCATGCGGGAATGGATCAGATGTACCGCTATGTGGCCCTCCGCAAGAAGCTCATGGGCGTGGACAATCTCCACATGTATGACATTTATGCTTCCATGATCACAGATTATGACATGAAGGTATCCTACGAGGAAGCCAAGAAGCTTACCCTGGAGGCATTGAAGCCCATGGGCGAGGATTACCTGAGTGTTGTCCGGGAAGCTTACGAGAATCGCTGGATCGACGTTCTGGAAAACGAGGGAAAGCGCAGCGGTGCTTATTCCGATACCGTCTACGGCGTTCACCCCTACATGCTACTGAACTACACCGATACTCTGGATGATGTGTTCACCCTGATCCATGAGATGGGCCATTCCATGCACTCCTGGTATTCCGATCATGCCCAGACCCTGCTGGATTCCGAGTACACCATCTTCGTGGCAGAGGTGGCTTCCACCACCAACGAGGTGCTTCTGTATCATTATATGAAGGACCATGCGAAGACCAAGGAAGAGAAGGCTTACATCATCAACCACTTCCTGGAGAGCTTCCGCACCACCCTGTACCGCCAGACCATGTTCGAGGAGTTCGAGAGAAAGACCGCCGAGATGGCAGAAGCAGGCGAGGCCCTCACCGCAGATTCCATCGAGAAGGTGTACTACGACCTGAACAAGCTCTACTTCGGCGACGGTATGACGGTGGATGAGCTCATCAAGAACGAGTGGGCCCGGATCCCTCACTTCTACTACAATTTCTACGTCTACCAGTACGCTACCAGCTTCGCTGCTGCCGTGACCATCGCTTCCCGGATTCTGAAGGAGGGCGAGCCCATGGTGAAGAAGTACAAGGAATTCCTCAGCAGCGGCTGCACCTCCGATCCCGTCAGCCTGCTGAAGATCGCAGGTGTGGATCTGACCACCGCAAAGCCCATCGAGGATGCACTGAAAGTCTTCGGCGACGCTATCACCGAGATGGAAGAGCTGTACAATTAATTATCACGGAAGATTGATCCGCAACGCGAGAGCTGTCCCTGCAGGGGCAGCTCTTTTGCTTATGGGTTGTTTCGAAAAATTTTCGTTGCCAGAAAGGACAGAATGCGATACAATGCGACAGTATCTGTCCAAACGGGCCGTCAGTTCGAAAACCTTCCTGACGCAAAACAAAACTAAGGAGATTCAAGAAATGAGAAACAAGAAAGTATTATTTATGGTTCAGGCAGCCATGATTGCTGCCATCTACGTGGTGTTGACGGTATTTATCAACGCCTTCAACCTGGCCAGCGGAGCCATTCAGGTCCGCATTTCCGAGGCCCTCACCATCCTTCCCTTTTTTACGCCTGCTGCCATTCCCGGACTGTATCTGGGATGTCTCATCAGTAATATCGTAACGGGATGTCTGCCCTGGGACGTGGTTTTCGGCTCCCTCGCAACCCTGCTGGGTGCAACCGGATCCTGGCTGATCGCCAACAAAATGAAGCACTCCCAGACTTCCCGGATCCTGGTCACGTTTCCTCCCATCGTTGCCAACACGCTGATCATCCCCTTTGTGCTGGCTTATGTCTATAAGCTTGAGGGAAGCATTCCCTTCTTCATGCTCACCGTAGGTGCCGGAGAGCTGATCTCCTGCGGCATCCTGGGCTTCCTCCTGCTGACAGCCCTGCTGCCGGTGGCACCGAAGATATTTTCCACAGAAGGCTGATATTCAGAGCATTTCGGACAGAGTTATTTATTTTCGTTTCCACGGCTTCCGCCGTTGGAAGGTAAGGTTTTATGTGTTATAATCATATGTGGCGGGCACTCGGCTTGGGGGCCGGGATGCCCGCTTCTTTTCGATTTTTATCGAAAAAATTTATGGGGTAAAAGGGGTACATCATGAAAAAAGAACAGGTCAAAGTCTCTTTTTTTCACAGCATTCGCTTCAAGCTCATCGTAGCGTTTTTCGTTCCCATCGCATGTGTGGTGGCACTGGGCGTTTTCTCCTATGAGAAAGCTTCCACGGCCATTACGGAAGAATACAAAAATCAGACCCTGCAGACTGCAGACGTGCTGAACAAATACGTGACACTGATCATCGACAGCGAGAAGGAAGAGTTCAAATCCTATCTCGTGGACCAGCAGCTGGGCTTTTTCATCAAGGGCAGCCTGGACAAGGAGAATTCCTCCAAGCTGGTCCGGGAGTACAATGACAATCTCCTGACCAAGACCGTGGTGGATTCCAAGGTCAAGGATATCTACTTCTTCGGCCCCGAGGGGCGCAGCATTATGGCCAGATCCACCACGCTGGCAGCAGATCCCTACGAAACCTTTATGAATTCCTCCGAGGGTGCCGTCCTGCAGGAGGTTCCCACGGACTGGCATCTCTTCGGCCGGAATGACGAGCTGGATACCGCCATGGGTACTCACGTGGGAGAATACGCTCTCCGCTACGTGCGCAAGTTGGGCAATCTGAACGGTATCATGATCATCGACTTTGACGCCGAGACCATCCGCGGCGCACTGAGCATCCTGGACGGAGGAGAGGGCGGCTACGTGGCAATGGTCACCAGGGACGGCTGTGAGTTCCACTCCGATCCTGAGCAGGACAACGCAGGCATCATCTTCGGCCAGCCCTATTATGAGACGGCCATCGGCTCCGAGGAACTCTCCGGTGCCTTCATGGTGCAGCACGACGGCGGCGATTACCTCTTCGCCTACAGCAAGATCAACGAGAGCGGTGACATGATCGCAGCCCTGATCCCCCAGGCGGACATCATTGCCAAGACGGCAAATATCAAGACTTTTACCCTGATCCTGACCCTCTTTGCCGTGATCATCAGCCTGGTGCTGGCGATCCTCATCTCCGGCCGCATGGCTCACACCATCAGCTATATCCTGCGGAAGCTGAAGAAGGTAGCCGCAGGCGACTTCACCACGGAACTCCACGCAAAGGGCAAGGACGAGCTGGCGCAGCTCTGCGGCGGCGTCAACAATACCATTCATAACGTCAAATCCCTCATCACCAAGGTGAATGAGGTCAGTAACGATGTGCAAGCTTCCTCCGATCGGATGGAGGAGGCGGCAGGCACCTTTAAGGCAACCTCCGATGACATCAAGGGAGCCGCCGGCAGGATTGAGGACGGCACGGACCGTCTGGACAGTAATTCCGCAAATTGCCTGCAGCGCATGGATGATCTCTCCGGCATCATCACCGAGGTGACGGAAAATACGGAAGAGATCACCCGTTTCACCAAAGAGACCGAAGCGACCATCCAGGAGGGGATCGCCTCCGTGAAGAGCCTGACGGACAGCTCTGATGCCACCAGCCGCATCACCGAGGAGGTCATCACCGCCATCAAGGAGCTGGAGGCAAAGCTGGAAGCCGTTCACGACGTGGTAAAGACCATCAACGGCATCGCAAAGAAGACCAATCTCCTGTCCCTGAACGCCGGTATCGAGGCTGCCAGAGCCGGAGAGGCAGGTCGCGGATTTACGGTGGTGGCTGAAGAAATCCGGAACCTTTCCACCCAGTGTATGGAGTCTGCTGACCGCATCGGCGAGATCGTGGACGATGTGGCAAGTAAGACCGGCGATGTGGTAAAGACCGCAGGGAAGGCCGAGGATGTGGTGGCCATGCAGGCCGATGTGGTGGAGAAGACCAGAGAGTCCTTCAACACCATCAGCAAGCAGGTTTCCGGATTCATCGAGTCCCTGGATACCATCTGTGAGCATGTGGAGCAGATGGACGGTGCCAGAGCCGAGACCCTGTCCTCCATCGAAGGCATCTCTCAGATCTCCGGTGAGACCGTGGAAAGAGCCGGGGATGTCACCCGTGCAGCGGAGCAGCAGGAAGAAGCCATCGACGACCTGGAAGATGCTTCCCGCCAGCTGAAGGCACGCTCCGAAGAGCTCATCAAGATCCTGGGCGAATTCCAGATCTGATCCCATTCAAAATACCGGACATATATGTCAAAAGGCGGATGCAGTAAAGCATCCGCCTTTTTCATATGCAAGCCTTTCGGTTCTACTTGATATAAGTGATAAAGCTGTTTCCGTTCTCCGCAAAAAGCTCCGCAGCCTCGGTCTGGCTCACCTTTGACAGGGTGCCTTCCAGAGGATCCAGCACCACCACCTGGCTCTCGTTAAAGCCCGTCAGAAGCAGCGCATTGCCATCCCGCAGGAGTACCAGCACAGGGATATCCAGGTTCAGGTAGTAGAGCATGGAATCCATACTGCAGCCCGTCAGGTTCAGCACCTTCACATCCGGCAGATTGTCCTCCAGAATGCCGAAGACCGTCTTGCCCTGCCCCAGCAGGTAATCGGAATTTCGGATCACGTCGTTATACTTCAGGATCGTATCCAAACACACCGAGAGGCTGTCCTTGTCCTCCGTCACATTCTCCTCGCCGATGGCCATGATCTGATTCCGGATGGCACGACTGGATTTGCACCAGATCAGGGTTCCTTCCGCGTCATAGACCTGCCCGCTTGTATCTACGGCGTTGGACACCGCCACGGCGGGGGAGGTATAGATCCCGGCCACACCGTTGCTACCGTAGAGGTAATATCTTACTCTCGCATCCTCTACCTCCAGCTCCAGATCTCTGCCACCCTCGTAGACTACCTCGCTGGGGGTCATGACCAGAAGGGATGCGGTATCGATCTCGTTTCTCGTCTGGATCTGTACGTAGTTCTCATAGATGTCGATGCTGGCCACAGCCACGGTATTTTTCGTGGGATCCTCCACCAGTCCGGTGGTGATGTGATCCTCCTGCGCCATTTCATATCCGTCCTCCGTCAGGCGGATCCGCTCCATGACGATCTGGCTGTCGGAGGTGGTCACATCCTTGATGTAGATGCCCTCATCGGGGCGATATTCCTTAAGTGTCTCACCGAATTCATCGCAGATGCAGAGCTCGTACATGGGCAGGAAGGAAGCTCCGCTGCTCTCCCTGCAGACCTGATCCTTTCTGGCTCTGCCATAGATCAGATCCTCTCCCACAAAGCCCAGGAAGTATATGGCCTCCCCGGAATAACTCTCAACCCGCGCCTGAGACTCGGTGTTCAGGTTGGTGACTGTGAGGGCTACGGGAGCATTTGCATCCCCCTCGGTATCCACCAGGAGTCTGTGATCCGCGCTGGTGCTGGCAGTGTCTCCCTGCACCAGCTCCGCCAGGATCTCCACCGTCCGGTCTTCAAGTCCGATGCGATAGACGTCATCCTCCAGGGTCAGATAGAGGATGTTTTCCCGGTTCAGATACAGGAGCCGCTCCATCTCCTCGATGAGGATGGAAGGGGTCTTGGCATAAGGGATATAGCAAAGCTCCTCGATGGTATTCTGGGCGCCGTCATAGTCGTAGAGCTCGATGCCCACTTCTCCTTCGTGGCGGCCCCTGCACATGTACCCGTAGACGGCGAATTTTACGTTCCCCGCCTCGTTCACATCCAGGATGCGGATGCGATAAGGGGAAAAGAGCGTTCTGGGATCTGCGTAGGCATCGTCATGGAAACGGAAGACCTTTCCGAGTCTGCCCAGGTTCGCATTGTAGCAAAGGAGTTCATCCCCGCTCAGGAATGCAACACTGTTTCCATCACTGCTTTCCATCATGGACACATCGGCATTGGCGATTCCCAGAGCCAGCTTGTCATTGGTGCACATGGTCTCCGCATGAGGGATCTGCTCCATGCTCCGCTGATAGTCCAGCAGATAGAACCGTTCCTCCGCATAGCGCAGTCGGAAGGACTCCTGCACCAGGTAATAGGTTCTGTCCGGGTCCACGCCCGTGCTCACCAGGCATTCGGTTCTCAGGGTGGAAAGGGTACCGGCATTGTCCACCAATGTGACATAAGTGTCACCAACCTGGGTGGGTGCCAGATCACCATAGGTCAGCTGCCGGAAGCTGGAATGGATGTTCACACGGTAGAAGGTACTGTTATCCTCCTTGGTGGGATCCGTCTCCAGATAGGTGGTCAGGGATTTTGCCCGGTCTCTCTCAAAGAGTCTGTCGTGGAAGTCGTAGACAAAGGCCAGTTCCTCTTCCACGTGAGCCTGGTCATCAAACAGGACTCTGGTGTAGTAATAGACCTTTTTCTCCTGCTCCAGCTCCAGGATCAGCTCCAGGGAGTAAACCTCGCCGGGGGTCAGCAGATCCTTCAACTGCAGGGTGCCATCCAGCACGTCTCCGTAGTCCTCATACCCATCCACGGGAGAGTCCTCAATGAGACGCCTGTCCAGGGCGCCACGAACACATACCTGAAATCCTTTGATCTTTCTGCCGTAGGTATTGATACGATATCCCGTCCGGCGGTTCTCGTCCAGGAAGGTCAGATTCCCCTGCTCATAGGAAATATCCGACTCCCGGGCATAGCCGTAGAGGGTGTTATAGACATAGTCTCCCTGTACCATGGAAATGGTGGGAAGAGATGCCTCTTCCATTTCCACGGTCAGATTCTCATGCCCCGTATTCATGATCTTGGATGCCACAATGATCGTCAGGATAAATACCAGGATCAGGGATAGCACCCGGATAATCGCTTTCTTCATGAATCTAAATCGTCCTCATAGGTCCTCATAGGAAAAGCGCCCTTACGCAGCAAGGACGCTTTTTGCTTACCTACAGTATAACTGATTTTTCCAAAAAATGAACCACAATTATTTGAGTACATTGATCCTGGCCATTGCACGCTGGAGCGCGATCTCCGCACGGGCCAGATCCAGGTCCTCGTCTTTCGCCCGGATCCTTTCCTGCGCACGCTTCAAAGCTGCATCGGCACGTTCCCTGTCGATCTCGTCGGGCCACTCCACGACCTCGGCCAGAACGGAGATCATATCGGGCAGGATCTCTGCAAATCCGGAGTGCAACGCGGCATTTTTCGTCTCGCCTTCTTCATGGATCCGCAGAATGCCGGGGGCCACAATGACCGTCATGGGGATGTGGCCGGGGAGCACTCCGATCTCCCCTTCGGTGGTATTAAATTCAACCATCTGCGCCTCACCCTCGTAGAACACGCGCTCCGGGGTGATGATCCGCAGCTTCATTACCTTGTCAGCCATATCGCCTCCGTATTATTTCACCTTGGCCAGTACATCGTCAATGGTTCCCACGCTGAGGAAATAGCTCTCGGGGATATCATCATGCTTGCCCTCGAGGATCTCGGCGAAGCCGCGGATGGTCTCGCTGATGGGCACGTACTTGCCTTCCAGACCGGTGAACTGGGTAGCCACGTGGAAGGGCTGGGAAAGGAATCTCTGCACCTTACGTGCACGGGAAACCACCAGCTTGTCTTCCTCGGAGAGCTCGTCCATACCGAGGATGGCGATGATGTCCTGAAGCTCCTTATATCTCTGCAGAATCTCCTGAACGCCGCGGGCCACGCGATAATGCTCCTCGCCCACGATACGGGGATCCAGGATTCTGGAGGTGGACTCCAGAGGATCCACTGCGGGGTAGATTCCCAGCTCCACGATGGAACGGGAAAGCACCGTCGTTGCATCCAGGTGTGCGAATGTGGTAGCGGGTGCGGGGTCCGTCAGGTCATCGGCGGGCACGTAGACTGCCTGCACGGAAGTGATGGATCCGTTCTTGGTGGAAGTGATGCGCTCCTGCAGAGCACCCATCTCCGTTGCCAGCGTAGGCTGATAACCCACGGCGGAAGGCACACGGCCCAGCAGAGCGGACACCTCGGAACCTGCCTGGGTGAAACGGAAAATGTTGTCGATGAACAGCAGCACGTCCTTGCCGCCCTTGTCACGGAAGTACTCGGCCATGGTCAGACCTGCCAGACCGACTCTCATTCTTGCTCCGGGGGGCTCATTCATCTGACCGAAGACCATGGTGGTCTTCTCGATAACCCCTGACTCACTCATTTCATGATAAAGGTCATTGCCCTCACGGGTACGCTCACCTACGCCGGTGAATACGGAATATCCGCCGTGCTCCGTCGCGATGTTGCGGATCAGCTCCTGGATCAGCACCGTCTTACCTACGCCTGCACCGCCGAACAGACCAATCTTACCACCCTTCTGATAAGGGCACAGCAGGTCAACGACCTTGATGCCGGTCTCAAGCAGCTCCGTCTCCGTGGACTGCTCTTCAAAAGTAGGCGCGGGTCTGTGGATCGGCTCATACGTTACGCCCGTGGGTGCGGGCTTATTGTCGATGGGCTGACCAAGCACGTTAAAGATTCTTCCCAAGGTGTTCTCACCGACGGGAACGGAAATGGGCGCTCCGGTGGCGATGGCCTCCATGCCTCTCATCAGTCCGTCCGTGGGACCCATGGCGATGCAGCGCACGGTGTCGTCGCCCAAATGCTGGGATACCTCAACCGTCAGCTCTCCGCCGTCCTTCGTGGGAATGCGGACTGCGTCATTGATCTCAGGGAGATTTCCGTCATCGAACCGGATATCCAGTACGGCGCCGATGACCTGCGTGATCTTGCCCTTACTTACTCCTGCCATTTCTTTACCTCTTTCCATAAATATTCTGGTAATGCCATGAATTGCTTTATTTACTGGATCGCGTTTGCACCTGCGATGATCTCCGTCAGCTCCTGCGTGATGGATCCCTGACGGGCTCTGTTGTAGAGAAGCTCCAAATCATCGATCAGTTCTGCCGCATTATTCGTCGCATTGTCCATGGCCTGCATTCTTGCACCGTTCTCGCTGGCCAATGCCTCCACGAGACCGCCGTAGATCAGGCTCGCCACGTACTTCGGAATGATCAGGTCCAATGCCTCCTCGTCGCCTGGCTCAAAGTTCATGGGAGCACCACCTTCGATGACCTGGTCTGGTTTTCCGTCTCCATCCAAATCCACTGCCTCAGGTCTGTCTACGGGAAGGAGTTTGATCAGCATCGGAATATGGCTTACGGTATTCTTAAATGCCGTGTATGCCAGCCAGATCTCATTGATCTCCCCAGCCTCGTACGCCTGCAAAAGCCGCTCCGTCAGGAACATGGCATCTGCATAGGCAGGCGCCTCCATGACCTCCGGCAGTTCTTCCTTGATCTCATAGCCAGCCCTGGAAAGGATCTCACGACCCTTATTGCCGATGGCGTAGATCAGAAGCTCCTCTTTCTTCCATGTTTCGTGGCGCGTGATGAGCTTCGCTACGTTGTTATTGTATCCACCGGCCAGTCCGCGGTTGGAAGAGATCAAGATCACGGCCTTTTTCCCTGCCGTGCCCGAATTTAAGTACTTGTGCTCAACTGCCCCAACCCTTTTCAGGATGCTGTTCATGGTATCATACATGCAATTAAAATAGGATTTTGTTCGTTCCGCACCGGCTCTTGCTCTCTGCAGCTTTACCGTAGACACCAGCTTCATCGCTTTCGTGATCTGCTGCGTGCTCTGGATGCTGCTCCGCCGGCGCTTAATGTCCCTCATCGAAGCCATACCGCTTCTCCTCCATAACTTCATCACTTGAGGTTAATGCCCTCGAACGTATGCCTAGGCTACTACCTAAACTACGCAATCCACTACCTCGAGGGGATGCCTGGGATAGTCGTTTCCAGGCATGTGTCCCAAGCTCAGCCCCGAGTCCTTTATTCCGTCGGCTCAGCCAGGAAAACTTTCTTGAATTCTTCGATGGCCTTGCGAAGTTCTGCCTCCGTCTTCTCGGAGATCACCTTTTCCGACGCAATATTGTCAGGGATCGTGTGATACTTGGTGTCGAGGAACTCAAAGAATTCCTTCTCAAATCTCGTGACCTCTGCCACGGGAACGTCCAGAAGGTACTTGTTGGTTACCGCGAAAATGATGATAACCTGATACTCTACGGGCATGGGCTGGAACTGAGGCTGCTTGAGCACTTCCTTGATGCGCTCGCCCTGTGCCAGCTTCTCCTTCGTATCGTCGTCCAGCTCGGAACCGAACTGTGCGAAGGAAGCCAATTCCCTATACTGTGCAAGCTCCACGCGGATGGGAGCCGCGATCTTCTTCATAGCCTTGATCTGTGCCGCACCGCCCACGCGGGATACGGAAAGACCTGCGTTAACTGCCGGTCTGAAACCGGAGTTAAACATCTCGGTTTCAAGATAGATCTGACCGTCCGTGATGGAGATCACGTTGGTCGGAATGTACGCGGACACGTCGCCTGCCTGAGTCTCAATGATGGGAAGCGCGGTGAGGGAACCTCCGCCGTACTCCTCGCTCATTCTTGCAGCACGCTCCAAAAGTCTGGAGTGCAGGTAGAATACGTCTCCGGGATATGCCTCACGTCCGGGTGGACGATGAAGGAGCAAGGAGAGTGTACGGTATGCGGCTGCATGCTTACTCAAGTCATCATACACCACCAGAACGTCCTCGCCATTCTCCATCCACTCCTCGCCGATGGCGCATCCGGAGTAAGGAGCGATATATTGCAGGGGAGCAAGGTCACTCGCAGTGGAAACGACAACGGTCGTATATGCCAGCGCACCAAACTCCTCCAGGGTTTTCACAATGTTGGCAACGGTGGAAGCCTTCTGGCCAATGGCCACGTAGATACACTTCACGCCCTGTCCCTTTTGGTTGATAATGGTATCGATCGCGATTGCGGTCTTACCGGTCTGACGGTCGCCAATGATGAGCTCACGCTGTCCTCTTCCGATGGGCACCATGGAGTCAATGGCCTTAATGCCGGTCTGCAGCGGGGTATCCACGCTCTTACGGGTGATAACGCCGCTTGCCACGCGCTCGATCTTGCGGTATTTCGTCGTCTGAATGGGTCCTTTTCCGTCGATGGGCTGGCCCAGGGAATTCACCACGCGGCCCATCATTGCGTCGCCAACGGGAACCTCCACCACGCGGCCGGTCGTCTTTACGACGTCGCCTTCGCCCAGATCCTTCGTGCTGCCAAGAAGAACAACGCCGACGTTGTCCTCCTCAAGGTTCAGCACCATGCCGTAAACGCCGCCGGGGAATTCCAGCAGCTCTCCCTGCATGGCGTTCTCAAGACCATGTACGCGGGCAATGCCATCCGCCACCTGGATAACGGTGCCTACGTCAGACACTTCCAATTGGGACGAATATCTTTGAATCTGCTCCTTGATCACGGAGCTAATCTCTTCCGGTCTCAAATTCATGAATCTCACGCCTTTCCATCAGCCAGGCCGTTAGCCAAGCTGAATCTGTAATAATTGCCTCGTCAAATCATCTAATTTGCGCTTTACGCTACTGTCCACGACCCGGTCGCCGATGCGGATCCTTGCACCGCCGATCAGTCGGGGATCCACGTCGTAGTGCATCTCAAGTCGTTCATAAGGGGCAGTCTCCAAAATTCTCTTTTGGATCTGTTCCTTCTGCGCGTCACTTAAGTCAATCGCCGTCGTCACGTAAGTCACGCCGATCTTTTTCCATTCCTTCACCTTGCCGGACACGTATTCCACGACGTCGTAAAGATCCTTATAACGGTCCTTCTCCACGATCAGGCGGAGAAATTCGTAAACCTCCGGTGAAGTGCGGTTCTGAAACACCTTTTGCACGACGGAAAGCTTTTCCGTCTTTGCAATTCCGGGATGCATCATCAGATCGTCAAACTTCGGGTTGGCATCCAGAACGCTTGTAAGCTCCTGCAGCTCGGAAAAAAATTCCTCACCGGCTCCCTCGCGCTCCTTCTCCTTATCCATGGCGATCTGCCATAGCGCTTCTCCATAGGTTTTGGATACTAGCTTAGCCATGTGTTCTCACCCATTTCCTTTAACGTCTCGTCAAGCAACTGATCCTGCACCTTCGCGTCAATGTTGGCGGAAACTACCTTTCCAGCCATTGCGGACGCCACGGTAATGATCTCTTTCTTTACGTCATCAGACATCTTCTGCTTCTCAAGCAGTGCTTCCACGCGGGCTCTGTCCATGATCCTGGCAGCCTCTTCCTTCGCTTCCGCAATGATCGTAGCCTGATTGGCAAGGCCTTTGCTTCGGGCCTCGCTCAAGATCACTTCCGCTTCCTTGTCGATGACCTTCAGCTTTCCTTCGTATTCCTCGCGAAGGCTTCTTGCCTCGTCCATGTTGGTCTTGGCATCCTCTAGCTCCGCGCGGATCTTTTCCTTACGGTCATTCAGCATCTTGCGAGCCGGGTTGAACAGGAAGTAACTCATGACGGCGAAGAGGGCAAAGACGGCGATCAGTGTCAGAGTGGAATCTGCCAAGAGCTGCCAGTCAATGCCGAACATTCTTTCATAGGTCTCTCCTGCAGTTAATAGAATCATTGTTCAGGCTCCTTTCTAGTTGAGGCCCCAAAGCAACGGCTTTACAAAGAGCAAAAGGATTGCAACCAAAAGTCCGTACAGACCGGTGGTCTCTGCTACGGCCTGACCAAGAAGCATGGTAGAAGTAATGGATGACTTTGCACCGGGGTTACGGCCAACGGCTGCTGCCGCGTGACCTGCCGCAATACCCTGGCCGACACCAGGTCCGATACCTGCGATAACTGCAAGTCCTGCACCGATTGCAGAGCATCCCAAGATAAACTCTCTGTTAAATTCCATTTTGTTTTCCTCCTAAAAAAATTATTATATGTTAGGGCGGGTCCCAAGTTCAAAATCTCGTCCGTGCAAGCACGGCTCGATTTTTGACCTTTTGACCCTGGCATCGCAATTTATTCTTCTTCGCCAATGGCGTTGGAGACGTAAGTCATGGTCAGCATACAGAACACGTAGGTCTGTATCGCGCCGGAGAACAGGTCAAAGTAAACGTGAAGCGCGGCGGGCCATATGGTAGCCACCCACTTCAACAGTCCGTAAACCAGCGTCATCATGATGGTGCCGGACAGGATGTTCGCAAAAAGACGGAGCGACAAAGAGATCGGCACTGCCAGTTCACTGATCACGTTGATGGGGAACCAGATCGGAAGCCATGGCGGCAGGGGTGAACACATGTCGGCCCAGATTTCCTTCGGCTTGTGGTACTTGAACTGGTTAAACCTGACAAGGGTGAACGTGATCACGCCCAGCGGGAAGGTCACGCCGTAATCCGCCGTCGGCGGACGCAGTCCCAAAAGTCCGGAGATATTACTAAACAGGATGAAAATAAAGATCGTCCCGATATAATTTCTGTACTTTACCGCATTTCTTCCCATGGTGCCTTCCACCATGCCGTCCAGCTTCTCAACGATCAGCTCAACGACATTCTGGAAATTGCCGGGCACTTCGGCGCCCTTCTTGATGGCCTGCCCCGCAATAATGGAAAATACGATCAGGATCAGCATGACAAACAGGAGACTTACGTGGGTCGTCGTGATCCATACCTCATGTCCGAAATAGGAATACTTAAAGAGTCCGTGGACCATAACGTCGACGTCGCTTCCTGCAGTCAACAGGATATGTTGCATTTCATTATCACCTCCCTTGCGTCATCTTCCATTTCCTCACTCCGCTTCCGTTAGTTTTTCGGAGTTTTCTTCCTGCGAAGGCTCCTCAGGCAACGGTTCCGGTTCGGGATCCGTCTCATGGAAGATCGCATTACAAAGTTTATGCGTCAAAGGCTGAAGATACGCCGTTGCTTTTAAGCTCATATAGCCCAAAAACGTTAAAAGCGGATCCAGCCATTTTGTCAAAGCTACTAAGATCAAAATCAGGATGGCCGTCACGTAGCGGAAAAGGTAACCTTGATAGATGGCCTTCTGGGCACTTTTTTCATCGAGATCCAGGGCTCTGTCCAGGGTGACAAACATGTGCCGCACTGCCGCAAATGCCAGCGAACAACCCAAAAACAGGCTGACTGCCCGCGCGAGCCGGTCTCCCGGCCACGGAAGCGATCCCAGTTGAAACAAAATGCCAATGCCGAGGATTCCCAGCTGCATCTCGAGAACCGTTCTATTTTTCGCCTTTAGCCTCTCCAGAATGCTCATGCTCCGCAAAAATCCTCTTCGCCATGCGCCAGACGTTCTGCCCGCCCGCAATGGCACCCACAAAAAACAAGACGATCGTGATCCATCCCGTCTCAAATTTCTGATCCAAAAAGATACCAAGCGCCGTCATAAGACCGATGGGGACCAGCATGTTGATCCCGAACTGCGTGATCATCGTCAGCGACCGCCAAACGCTCTTGTCATAGGGCTTGTCATGCTTCATTACGGCCTCCCGCCACCAGGCATTTTTCCTGCCGAAAATAACGCGGCAGACGTGAAAGACAAAAAACACCAAATAGCATTATACGTGAATTTCCTCAAAATGTCTAGGAAAACCATCAAAAAAATAGAAAAATTATCATTATTTTGGTTACCTGATTGACGAGGGGAAAACTGCGACGTAAACTAGAAAAAAGAAATGCCCGAAAATGGAAAAGTACAAATGGGAAATCTGCGGAAACGCGGGACTGGAGGCATGCATGATTTCAGAAAACACCTTAAAGCTTTACCGGAAACGGATCATCCCGGAAGAATTTTTATTGCTCAAGGACGATAAGATCGTTCGCTGTGACGACGAGGTCATTGTCACGACCTGGAACACCATCAATCCAAAAACGGAGTTCTCCCGCGGAGTCTCCTGCTATTACCTTAAGCTCGGCATCAAGGTCAGCAAATTCTATCGGCACGACGGATCTCTCCTCTATTGGTATTGCGACATCGTCGATTATGAGTTCAACGAAGCTGAGAATTCCCTGACAGTCACGGATCTTTTGGCTGACGTTGTCGTTTTCCCAGACGGCCACATGAAAGTCGTTGATCTGGATGAAATGGCAGACGCGCTTGACAACGGCTCCATCACTCCCGAACTATTGTCAAAGGCCTTGCGTAGGCTTCATGACCTTCTCACCCTGATCTATCGCGATAAGTTCGAACGCCTGCAAACTCCCTTGGAGCAACTGGGATTATAGAATGACAGAATAAAGAAAAGGCGGCTCTCACGAGTCGCCTTACTTTTTTAACTAATAGAACACGTGGCCCCCTATGTTAATGCCGGTCAGTCCGGGGATCGGCGTTCTAAAGAATACGCAGGCTCCCACGTTCGTCACGCCGAGCATTGCCTCGTCCGCCGCCTGATAACATGCGGCATTTGCCTTGTCCGAAGCAAGCGCCAAAGCATATCGTCCGCTCGCCACGGGTGAAAACTGACTCTTCTGATAGATCACGCCCTTTACGGTATCCGGGAATTTTCCGCTGAGCACGCGGTTGATCACGACCGCTCCCACTGCAAGCTTTCCTTCGTAGGGCTCGCCGCCGGCTTCACAATAGATAATGTTTGCCAAAAGCTTTCTGTCGCCTTCTTCAAAGGTAACTTCAGAAATGGAACGCCATTTTCCCTGTGCTGCCTCCCTGGACAACCGGAGCTCCTCTTCCAGCTTTTTCTTTAACACTTTCAGGTCTTCTTCGCTCTTTTTTAATTCCGCTTCATATTCCAAGGCTTTTTTCTCGGCATCGCTGATCTGGTCTGAAGTGGCGTCGATCTTTGCCACGATCTCGTTTAGGATTTCTGCCATCCTGGCCTTTTCGGCCTCAGCCTCCGCCAAAAGACCGTCAAGTTCAACTTTTTGCTGCTCCAAAGTCGCCTCAAGGTATTCGATGTTCGCGTGTGCGTCCTCAAATTCAGACAACCTGTCCTTGTCATAGGTCTCAATGCGCTCGAACCAAGTCGCCAAATTCAGCAGATCCCCCATGTCCTTTGCCTGCAACAGGGAGGACACGTAATCCGAATTTTTGCGCTCGTACATCTTACGGACGCGGATCTCCATGTCATTTTTCTGCTTTTCTTCCCTTTCAATGGCTTCCGCAAGGTCCGCCTGATTTTGCTCGATCTGATCGTTCTTAACGCGGATTTGTTCTTCAATGTCCGCCAAGTGATTGCAGGCATCGATCATCTCATCGTTCGCATCTGCCAGATCATCCTGCAGGTTTCTCTTTTCCCCCTTCAGATCCTTGATGTCGTCCTTCTTGTCATCCAGCTTGTTTTTGATGTCATTCTTTTCTTTTTCTTTTTCCTTGATCTGCTCCCTGGTTGACTTTTCCGCCCAAACTTTCAGCACGCCAAAGGAAGGGGGCAAAACCCCCATAAGTAGCGCGATCATGATAATCACTACGACTGCTTTTCCTTTTTTCATGCTTTTCTTACTCTCCAAATCTCATAACCCTCTTACAATTCAATGTGTACCTGGCGCCCCGTGCGGCTGTAAGGGACACAGGTTACTCCTGCTGCCTCGAACATCTTTTTCGCCGCTTTGTTGGAAGGCGTTCCATTATACTTGTCGCAGTCATAAACCACGGTCTTGATCCCTGCCTGAATGATGGCCTTTGCACATTCATTACAAGGGAACAGGCTCACGTAAAGCTTGGTTCCGTCGAGGGCACCGCCCCGGTAATTCAAGATCGCGTTTAATTCCGCATGCGTCACAAAAGGATATTTCGTTTCCAGCTCCTCGCCTTCTCTCGCCCAAGGAAACTCTTCATCCGAGCAGCCGCTTGGAAATCCGTTATAGCCCATGGACAAAATCTTATTGTGATCGCTGACAATACAGGCGCCAACCTGCGTGTTGGGATCCTTTGAACGAAGGCCCGATAAATGCGCCACGCCCATAAAATATTCATCCCAGCTGATGTAATCCTTCCTCTTATCTGACACCTAAATCCCCCCTTAATCATTTACCCTTAAAGTGCGTCCGCCGTCCATCTAGCCTCTTCTGCCCCGCCGCGTCTGCCGCCCATCTAGCCTCTTCTGCCCCGCCGCGTCTGCCGCCCATCTAGCCTCTTCTGCCTTGCCGCGTCCGCCATCCATCTAGCCCCTTCTGCCTTGCCGCGTCCGCCATCCATCTAGCCCCTTCTGCCTTGCCGCGTCCACCGCCGTTTTCTCTCTGGGAACAATTAGCCGGCAGCACTTAGCGAATCGATGCCCTCAAAAGACACCTCCTGAGGTTTATAACCGAAGGAGTGTCTTTGCCTGAGGGCAGATGATGAGCTTAGTGCAGTCCGAGCCGTTCCCGGAGAGAAAACGGCGGCGGATGCGGCGGTGGTCACGCGGCGGATGCGGCGGTGGTCACGCGGCGGATGCGGCGGTGGTCACGCGGCGGATGCGGCGTGGTCACATTACTTGGTTCCGAAGATGCGGTCACCGGCATCCCCCAATCCGGGAACGATGTAGCCGTGGTCGTTGAGTTTCTCGTCCAGCGCGCCGACGTAGAGATCCACGTCCGGATGCGCCTCCTGCATTTTCTTAATGCCCTCGGGTGCCGCGATGATGCACATGAAATGAATGCTCTTGCAACCCTTGTCCTTCAACATCTGGATAGCCGCAACGGAAGATCCTCCGGTTGCCAGCATGGGATCTACGACGAAAACTTCTCTCTCCGCGCAGTCCGCAGGCAACTTACAATAATATTCAACGGGCGCCAGGGTCGAAGGATCCCTGTACAGTCCAATGTGACCAACCTTTGCTGCAGGGATCAGGCTCAGCATGCCGTCCACCATGCCAAGACCCGCGCGAAGAATGGGAATAATCGCCATCTTCTTGCCCTTCAGTTCCTTTACGGTCGTCTTGCAGATAGGCGTCTCGATCTCCACCTCGTCCAGCTTTAAGTCACGGGTTGCCTCATAACAGATCAGCATGGCGATCTCACTGATCGTCTGTCTGAAATCCTTGGTACCCGTATCCAATCTCCTGATAAAACCAATTTTGTGCTGGATCAGCGGATGATCCATGATCACTACCTTACCCATAACCCCATACCTCCTTTAGTAAACTTTATTCTTCAATCTGTGCGATCTTACGGATTCTTCTTGCATGCTTTTCCTCGCCGGAAAAGGGCGTGTCCAAAAAGGTATCCACGATGTCCATGGCAAGGTTCGGTCCAAGCATGCCGCCTCCCAGGGCCAGCATGTTGGCATCATTGTGAAGTCTCGTCATCTTTGCGGACAGGGTGTCACTGCAAAGTGCACAGCGGATTCCCTTCACCTTGTTTGCGGCAATGCTGATGCCGATGCCCGTGGTGCACACCACGATGCCCTGCTCGCATTCCCCTGCCGCCACGGCCCTCGCCGCAGCCACTCCAAAATCCGGGTAATCCACGCTGGACTTGTCAAAACATCCAAAATCCTTTACCTCAAATCCCCTCTCCTGAAGGTGCTTTTGGATCAGCTCCTTCAGTTCAAAACCGCCGTGATCACTTCCGATCGCTATCATAGCTTTTGCCTCCCGTTTACGTTGTATGTTGTATAAAAGCAAGATGCCCGCAGCCTCCTGCTTTAGATACCTAAATTTTCTCCGCCGGATCTGCTACGCCCGTATGACCTGATGACCTGCCGCCTTCAGCAGCCGGTTCATAATGGCCTGTCCAAGTCCGCCCCTGGCTCCCGACTCATCCCCAAAGCTCTCCGAATACATCTCTTCCACGTTCTCGTCGTCGAACTCCCTAAGGATCCCGTACAGCCTTCTCGCGATCACCTCTTCATCCCGGCGGTCGCCGATGGTCTTTACCACGTCGCCATCATATTCCGCCGCCGTGTCAGTCGCTGCGATGACACCCGTTTTGATGCCATTTTCCTTGGCTTTGCGAAGCCTTTCATTGACATAGGCGACCACGTTCTCTTTTTCACCCTGCACGATCACCAGGTTACCCTTCGGCGCGTAATGCCGGTATTTCATGCCCGGAGCCCTGGGGGCCTGTCCTCCGGCAACGGAAAAGAGCGTCACGTCGTTTTCCACCTTGCCAAGCACTTCCGAAAGCATCTCTCCCGTGATAAAGCCTGGGCGCAGGATCTGAGGCGGCTCCACCGTAAGGTCAATGATGGTGGACTCCAAACCGATCCCCACCTCTCCGCCGTCCAGGATCATTTCGATCCGTCCGTTCATGTCCTCCACCACGTACTTTGCCGAGGTGGGACTGGGACGCCCCGAAAGATTTGCGCTGGGCGCCGCCACAAACCCGCCGGCGAACTCGATCATTTTTCTCGCACCGGGATGGGACGGCAGGCGTACTGCCACGGTGTCGAGCCCGCCCGTGGTCTCCTTCGGCACCAGATCGCTCTTAGGAAGGATCATGGTCAAAGGCCCCGGCCAAAAAGCTTCCGCAAGACGGATCGCACTCTCAGGCACCGTTTGCGCCACGCGATGCAGATCCTCCGTCCGCCAAAGGTGAACGATCAAAGGATTGTCGGAAGGTCTGCCCTTGGCGGCATAAATCTTCCTGGAAGAATCCGGATTTAGGGCGTCTCCACCCAAGCCGTACACAGTCTCCGTAGGAAATGCCACCAGCCCGCCAGCCTTCAAAATTTCCCCGGCTTCCCGCAGCGCTTCCTCATCCGTATTCCCTTCCCCTAATCTGACGATTTTTGTATCCATATGGTTCTTTTACGCCTTCTTTACGCAATCTCAAATTTTCGCAACATATAGTATAACACGTATTTTTAAAATATGCTACTTATTTTCCTGAAGATAATCCATCACCCCGAGATACAAGGCCCAGGCAAGGTCCTCCTGATACTCCGGCGTATTCAGTTTTTCCGCTTCCTCCCAGTTGGAAAGGAACCCGCATTCCGCGATCACCACGGGGACGGCCGTTTTCTTCAAAAGGAAATAACTGTCATTCTCTTTGATCTGTCTTTTGTTGTCCGGATCCACTTCCCGGACCAGTCTGTCCTGCAGCGCCTGTGCCAGCTTCTTTCCTGCAATGCTAGTCGGATAATAAAACGTCTGCGCCCCGCGGATGGACTCCTCCGGATAACTGTTTTGGTGGATGCTGATCACCGCAGCGGGATCCACCTCCTCCATGATCTCGATCCTGCGCTTTAAATCCCGCACCTTCGCATGATCCTCGCCCTCCTCGCTCAGCGCTTTGTCCTCCTCCCTGGTAAGCGTGACCTTGACTCCAGCCGCCTCTAAATTGTCGCGGAGTTTCTTTGCGATCACAAGGTTCACGTCTTTTTCCGGAAGCTGGTTAATGCCTATTTTCCCGGGATCATATCCGCCATGCCCTGGATCGATGACGACCCGCGGCGGTTCTGCCCAGCCTTCCAAAAGCTTGCCGTCCCTGGCGATCCTCTTCGTCGGCTCCTCCTGCATCGTTTCCTGCCCCTTTTCCTCCAAGGCGTTCCCAAGGCTTTCATTTTCTTCCAGCCCTTTGCTTCCGTTGTTGTTCCGGTTCCCTGCCATGACAACTGCCACCATCGCCGCGATTAACAGGACAATGGCTATTTTACGCAACGTTTTTCCCATACTCTGCTCCAGCAACCTTTTCAGCACCATTCTATGTCAAAATGCTTATCCAAAAGACGCAATTAACTACGAAATTCTTAAGTTTTCTGAATGATTATTGCATCTTGCCTTGATTTGTCGTATAATTCAAAGTAAGTTTTTATGCTCTAATACGATACAACACAAATCAAAGGAGGATTTCAAAGAATGAAAGTACTCAAAAAGCTTCTTGTAACGGTTGCCGCCATTGCCGGCATGGCTTTCCTGCCCGGATTTACCATGACCGCAAAGGCCGCGCCCACGACTTACACCTTAAAATACGTACCCGCCTACTCCGAATGGCGTGCCCAGCCACTCGCTAACTGGGACGAGGGTGCCGGCAGCGGCAACGTTGGCTATCTGGAAGTTAACGTAAAGGATGGCGACGTGGTTATCGTTCAGGGCGGTTCCGGCGATCCCGCTTTGAACTTAAAATTTTCCGCAAGCCTCTCCAACTTCACCGTTATTGCGGCAACCAACTACGTTACGATCGAAAGCGGTGAGATCACGGACGCTTACATATTAAAGGGAAGCGTTGTCGACTTAAAGGGCAAGTGCAAAAACGTTTACGTTTATGACAACAGCGTTTGCAACGTTCGACAGGATGCCGACCTGATCCAGCTTGTAAAATCCAGCAGCTTGGAAATGAACGTGCTCGCCAATGGTACCGTTGCACGTTGTCAGTTCGTAGAAAACGGTAACGTCACCAAGGATCTTTACTCTTTTGCAAAAGATACGTTCCGCGTTGAGAAGGGCGCATTAAAGACCGCTGCTTCCAGTTATTCCACCACCGGCACGGCAGCTTCCACTTCCGGGAAGACGCAAACAACAAATGGCGCAGCCGTTTCCCCGAAAACCGGTGAAAGCAGTCACGCCATCTGGTTATTTGTAATTGCAGTTATTTGTCTTGCAGGTGCTTTCGCATCCAAGAAGAAATTTGCTTAAATCTCTTACATTTGCTTAAACGCGCTGAGCAGCGTCCATATCTCCTGCGTTCCGTAGCCAAGTCTCCAAGCGGCTACGCCACCAAGCTCCTTAGCGCTCATGACGTTTAACTTAACACTTAAGGAATCCAGGTCCTCCAGCCAAACCTTATAGGTTTTACCGTTGGAGGACCATTCCATGTAATTCTGGCAGGTCGTCTCATCCCAAACGGGCTCTACGCCCATTCTCTGAATAAAGTCCGGCTCGTTTACGAGCGTCAGATATTCATCCATCACTTCCGAACCATTGATCTTCCACAGAATGGTATAGAACGGCACGGCATTCACCAGTCTGTCCGCCGGCACGTACTCCATCGTCTTCGTGATGCCATCCGTGATAAAGTTGATGCTTGCCACGCTGCCGGGCTTTCCGCTTCCGTGCCAGTGCTCGTCATATCCCATAAGGATCACGTAGTCTGCCATCTGCCCCTGCACGTCGAGGCGGTATTGCTTGTTACCCTCATTGGGCATGTAGTTGTCAACGGAAAGCGTGAGCTCGTTCTTCTGACATTCAACCGACAACTCGCGGAGAAACTGTCCAAAGTGTTCATGACAGTCAGCGCCAAGCTTCTCGAAGTCGAGGTTGATGCCGTCAACCCCCAGGCTCAGGGACGTTTCTATCATCTGTCCGATCAGCTTCTCACGAGTGGACGTGGAGGAAAAGATCTCCGTGTCGTCAATGTTTTCTCCCGTCTCATTCTCATAATTGAAGTCATCCCATGCGGGCCAAACCTTCAGGCCGCGCTGATGTGCCTTCTGCACGTAGGAAGCCTCCCCAAAGTTGCGGAATCCTCCTTCATTGTCATTCAGGCTAAACCACGTGGGTGAGATCACGTTCATTCCTTCCGCGCCGTCCAGCATTTCATCCAGCGTGGAATTTCCGCCAACGCCGCCGATGGCATGCCACCCAAGGCAAACCTTTTCATCTAATTTGAGTGCCGTATGCTTCGGCGCCACGTAAGAGGTTTTTGACGCCTTCTTTTCAGGCGTTACCATCATGGAACCTGACAGGCACTTGTTCTCCACATATCCGATGATTCCTTCCTCATTCTTTACCCTGCACCACTTGTCCAGGTTCTCAAGGATCATCAGGTCCTCGCCCTGGGCCGCGTCACAGAGGATCGCGCTCTTAATGTCCGCCTCATAACGAATCTTCGTCTCCTTCATCACCACGGATGACTCGTAAGGATCCCACGCGGTAACAAGCTGTAGGCGATACTCGTTCACCTTATATTCCACTTCCGTCGTCAGCCCCAAATAGGGGAGCGACAGATACAATTCGTCTCCCTCCAGGATGCAAGGCTTGCCTTCGATGGTCTTCTGCTCGCCATACTGAAGATATCCGTCCTCATCCGGAACGGCAACAAAGCTGCCCAGCGCATCCGTGTATAATAGCTTCTTTTCTTTTCTGTCATAATAGAACTGATCGTTCATGTAGCTTTTCACAAAATTCAGATTCAAATAGCAAACGCCGTCCTTCAAAAGAGCCTTGTCTGCCATTTTCTCATTTTGATTAAAGATGGGCAATTTCCCGTCCTCAACCTCGAAATAAGCCTTTAGATCCATGATCTCCGTGCCATAGGAGTATTTATCCTTCCACCAGATGCCGATGGCACCTCCTGCGATCACTATCATCAGAAGAATTGCAATCAACACCGGGATAATTCGTCTTTTCATGTCCATGCCTTTCCATTTACGCTTTCGTTTTCCCATCTCATGGGAAGGGCGCAAGAGCCCGTAGCCAAAAGGCTTCGTTTCCTCTTGCGCTCCCAATATAGTGTAACACAAAAACGCTCTCGCGTCATTACAAATTTGATACGTTTGAAGATATTTTTTTAGGCACGGACGATTGTTTTATTTCGACAAGTGATCGTCCCATTTTCCATTAAGTCTGATGGATCCGGTCAAAGCGGACCTCCGCGATTTTCCCCTCCTTTCCAGGCACGTAATCTGCCATGTAATCACTTTCCTCCGCCAATGCCAGGATCTGCCCCGGCGTGGCGGGCTTTCCATCCACGTAAAACCGCACGTCCTTTTCAAACAACAGTTTCGCGTAAACGGGAATTGCAGATTCTTCTTTCATTCTCCGGACTTGGCGATTCCAAGGCCAAAAGGCATTCGTGACATACTAATTTCCCTATAAATCGCCTCTCCTTTCTTAAATAATTACAAGCGCTTCCGGCAGTGCCACGTGATTAATTTGAATTATAATTGTGAAAACTAAAGAAGGCATCCATGAACGCGGTCATGACAGACTTATAAGACTGAATAGAATTTTTAGTTATAAATAGGCAAAATAATATCATTACCCCATATGATATTCATGTCAGATCATTTAAAGTGAATAGATGGGCGAACTGCCCGGATCATTTGACGTTCTAAAATACCTTGACGAAAGCTGCCGGCCTCCTCCCCGCACCAGAGTACCGGAGGCGCCTGATATAATGATTATACCGAAAGCTCTGCGGAATTTCAAGATGGCGTTTTCTTAATTTTTTTAAAACTAAAATTGGCAGTATTGACGAAAATATGGCAAAAGTATAAGATATAAGAAAGGAAGGCGATGCTTATGAAAATAGAAAAGATCAATGAGAACCAGATTCGCTGCACCTTGACCAAAGAAGACTTGGCCAGCCGCCAGCTAAAGCTTAGCGAGCTCGCCTACGGCACGGAGAAGGCAAAGCGCCTCTTCCGGGAAATGATGCAGCAGGCAAATTTTGAATTCGGTTTTGAGGCGGAAGACATTCCCCTGATGATAGAGGCCATTCCCATGAATTCGGAATGCGTCGTACTCCTGATCACGAAGGTGGAGGATCCCGAGGAACTGGACACCCGGTTCGCGCGGTTTTCTCCAAGCGAAGATTCGTATGACGAGGAGAACGAGGAACCCTTTGAGGGCTATTCCGACGACATGATGGATGCCCTTCGTCCTTTTGCAGATCCTCAGCAAAAAGACGTGCCCGCGCCTGAGGAAACGGGACGGACCTCTCGCATCTTCCTCTTCCGTACGCTCTCCGAGGTCATGAATGCAGCCGCCCAGGTGGGAAGCACCTGCTCCTGCCCTACGGCCCTGTACAAGGATGCCCAAAATGACGGCTACCTTCTCACCGTCAGCAAGGGAGACTCCAATCCCGAAGACTACGCAAGGCTCTGCAACGTACTCTCCGAGTATGGCAAGGTGGGCCGCGGCACGCTGAGCGAAAGCTTCATCAAGGAGCATTACGAGGCCATCATTGCAACGGATGCGCTGAAGAATCTGGCATTCTGACAATTTTGCATTTCAAAAACTGAATAACGAAAAAACTCCGCAGCGCACCTGGCGTCGCGGAGTTTTCTTTTTTCACTTTGCGTTTGACTTATGCGTTCTCGATGGCAGTCATCAGCTCGTCCACGTCAATGCCGTGAACCAGTGCAGCCTCCTCAAGGGACTCTCCCTGTGCGGAAGGGCATCCAAGGCAATGCATGCCTGCCTCTAATAAAATGGGAGCCACGTCGGGGCTCTTGCGAAGAATTTCGCCAATCGTCATCTCTTTGGTGATACCGGTCATGATTTATTTCTCCTTTCTAAATCGTCCATGATTAACAAGTGCAATTTATCATAGCATGGTTCTTTGGAAATATCAAGGGAGGATTCAACTCTATTCGCAAAACCCGCGCCTGCGGCGCTCTTCGTTTTGCTCATATCGTTGAAAGTCCTGCTTCGCAGGCCTCGTCTCCGCGCAAACACAGCCACGCCCGAGCGAGCTCGGCGTGGCTGTGTTTGCGCGTTTCCGCCTCCCCTCGACGAGTCCCATAATGTTCTTTAAAAAGTACACTACGTCACCTTGACGCAAATCCCTATTTTCAATATAATGTCTGTAGAATTAGAAGCGCAAAATTGTCGATAAAATCTGACAATTTTAACCATTCTTTCATTCAAAAAATATTAAGAGGAGGCATTTCAAAATGAAACCAATTGAAACAGATTTTGTACGTGGCAAGTGGGACAAGGAAGTTAACGTTCGTGACTTCATCCAGAGAAACTATCATCCCTATGACGGAGATGAGTCCTTCCTGGCT
>JAEEGL011464116.1_pt1 | contig 42572 bp, 39 predicted proteins | sample 9134231 | NCBI WGS metagenome assembly JAEEGL01 (sample SAMN16246548, study PRJNA631951) | gut metagenome | biome: gut microbiome; feature: rumen; material: fiber-attached | host: Bos | place: Iran: Karaj | collected 2018-10 | reverse complement strand
TGCTGGTTCAGTGACCATAGAAAATCCATTTGTGCAGACAGACCTGCCATTACCAGACACCGACTGTGCAGATATCTTGGCTGAGGCTACGCTGAAGAACCATAGCGACAAAGCCGTGAAGGGTGTGCTGAGTTTCAATATGGATAAAGACGGTGAAGGTGTAGCTGAGCAGATGGAGGTGGAACTCGCCCCAGGAGAAAGTAAACTGGTGAAGTTGCCTTCTACCAGATTGGATAATCCAAAGCTTTGGTGGCCTGTAGGTTATGGTGAACAAAACCTCTATAATAGTAAGTTTACATTTACGGTAGATAATCGCGAGAGTGATGTTAAAGCATTCAAGACGGGTGTTCGTGAACTTACCTTTGTGGATGAGCCATACGTGCAGGCTGGAGGTGTACTGAGAGGTAAAGAGCAGTTCAAGAACCCAATTCGTTTGACAGTCTTTATCAACGGCAAGCGTGCTGTGGGCTTTGGTGGTAACTGGGGTATGGCTGAGTCGAACCTCAACTATCGTGGACGTGAGTATGACGCAGCTGTGAAATATCATGCCGATATGCACTTTACCATGATTCGTGACTGGGTAGGCATGATTGGCGATGAGGAGTTCTATGAGGCATGTGACAAATATGGTGTGCTGATCTGGCAAGATTTCTGGTTGGCTAATCCTGCTGACGGGCCTGACCCTTACTATGAGGATATGTTCATGGCTAATGCACGCGACTATGTGAACAGGATTCGTAACCATGCAGCTCTGGGTATCTATGTGGGTAGAAATGAGGGAAATCCTCCTGTATCTTTGGATAACCAGTTGCGTAACTTGGTGGCAGAACTTCATCCTGGAATGCGCTATATCTCTCATTCTGCAGCTGGTGTGGTGAGTGGAGAGGGTTCTTATAATGCTTTGGAGCCTATTGAGTATTTCCGTCACTTTGGACACGATCGCTTCCATAGTGAGCGTGGTATGCCTAACGTGATGACCATTGAGAGCATGAAGATGGCTTTTGGCGAAGATCATCTGGAACCAGTAAGCACCTTAGCTACACCTAATGCTATGTATGGCTTACATGACTATGCTTTAGGTGGCAATGGCCCTTCTGCACAGCAGACAGAGACCTTCAATCAGATGATTGCCAAGATGTTTGGCCAGCCAAAAAATGCAGAGGAATTTGCCGAGTGGGCACAGTGGGTGAACTATAATGGCTATCGTGCTATGTTTGAAGGTCGTAGTGAGCATCGTCGTGGATTGCTGTTGTGGATGAGTCATCCTGCTTGGCCGTCAATGGTTTGGCAGACCTATGACTATTATTTGAATCCAACTGGTGGTTACTTTGGTGCCAAGAAAGCTTGCGAGCCTATCCATATCCAGTGGAACCCAGTTCGAGATGACATTGAGGTGGTGAACTATTATGCTGGCGACTTTGCAGGAGTGACTGGTATGGCCCAGTTGATTGGTCAAGACGGCAAGGTGGTTTGGGAAAAGCAGGCATCTTTTGATGTGAAGAATGATGAAACGGTGGCTTTGTTCCTTTTGGAAGAACCTGCTGAACTGAGCAGTACTTATTTCATTAAGTTGGCCCTGAAGCAAGGAAACAAGTTGTTGTCTGAAAACTTCTATGTCAGAGGCAAGGAGGCTGGCAACTATCAGTCGTTGCTCGAACTTCCTTATATCCATTTGATAAACGACATCAAGATTGTACGTGAAGGTGACGAGTGGGTATTGGAAGGTGAAATGAAGAACGAGAGCGACACACCAGCCCTAATGATTCGCTTGGCAGTGAAGGGTGACAAAACAGCTTGTATGATGGCACCAGTGATGTATAATGAGAATTATTTCAGTTTAATGCCAGGTGAGAGCAAGCAGATTCACATAACTTTGAGTTATGCAGATACTCAAGGCGAAAAGCCAACACTTGAAATCACTGGCTTTAATGTCACAAATGACAAAGCGAAGATAGGAAAGAGCAGAAATAGCTTGAGATAAACATTAGAGAAGGGGTAACGAAAGTTATCCCTTCTTTTTATCCAGTTGCCAAATGGAAGCAACCATAAGTAATACGGCCAAGGCGAGACAAAGGAAATAGGGAGTAGATCCCATTATATCTGCTAATGTATCGGCTTCTGGATAGGTACGCGTAAAATAAACCGACAAACTATTGTTAAGGATATGAATAAGGATGCCTGGTATCAGGCTGTGTGTCTTATAGAACAACCAAGCCAATAGCAAACCCAGTAAAAAAGCATTCAGTACCTGAGCGGGGTTGATGTGGAAGATGCCAAAGATTAGCGCTGAAAAGATGATGGCTTTTTTCGGAGAATATGCTTTCAATAATTCTGAGGTGATGGCGCCACGAAATAGCATTTCTTCCAGAATAGGACCTACAATAGCAATGGCTAAGATGCCCAACCAAGAACCTTCCATGTTGGAGAAAGTGCTTTCTAACCAGTTGGGTAAGAAGTCAGTCAATGATGCAATGACAACGGATATAAAGATAGCAGAGAGGCCTGCCACAAAGGTCCACCCTAAAAAAGAAATAGTTGTTGTGTTCCATAGTGTTTTGTTGGAAAGATAGCCTTTCATCATCAAAATGATTGCCATGACGATGTTTGCCACCAACAATGCAATTACCATTGATGTCATAACATCAGTTTTCAACCATAGATTGAGAGGCATAGCCAAAATGCTTCCTGCAATTATTTGTATCAGCAGATAGAGGATTGCTAATAAAATTGACTTTTTCATCGTTGTAGGATATCTTTAATCTCTGCGGCATCTTGCTGCAACTGTAACCTTAACTGTTCTTTAGAAGCAAACCTCACTTCGCCTCGAGTGTGCTTTACCAATGACAATCGCAATATCTTATTATATATATCATCGTTGAAGTTGAAGATATGCACCTCAATGCTTCGTTCATCCCCATTTGCAAGGGTAGGACGAGTGCCGATGTTAAGCATGCCATTGTGTATCACTCCATCCAATTCAACCAACACAGCATATACGCCATTGGCAGGGACCAGTTTCTCAGCAGTTACCTGTAAGTTGGCGGTGGGGAAGCCCATTGTATGACCTACATGGAAACCACTCACTACCTTGCCTTCCAACATATAGTGATAACCCAAGAGACTGTTGGCAACTTCCATATCACCACAAAGCAATAATTCTCTTATCTTGGTAGAGCTGACGGAGGGGAATTCAGAAGCTTGTATTACCTCAATGCCCAATTCCAGGCCATAGCGCACATAGTCGTCGAAACCCTCGGAACGATTGTGCCCAAAGCGATGGTCATAGCCTATTACCAAAATTACTACTTGATACTTATCATGGAGCAACTGCATGAACTCATAGGCAGTGAGGGAAGCCAATTCGGGGGTAAACTCCATCATCTCGCAATAGTTGATACCAGCTTTATCAAGCAGATAAAGTTTCTCAGCTGTGGTGGTAAGCAAATAGAAACGGTCGGTTTCGTGGCTTACTACATGACGAGGTTGCTGGGAAAAAGTAACCACCATTGATGTAAGATTTCTGGTATGTGCCACCTCCAACACTTGATTTAACAAATGTCGGTGTCCCAGATGAACCCCATCGAAGAAACCTATTGTAGCTACCCTATCCATGCTTCACCCTCCTAATCATTCGTTCTATTTCTCCCAACCAAAGCACACAAGAGGTGCCTCCAATGATGGTGAGCCACTCTGTAATACTTAAAGGTTCGGTGCGGAATACGGTTCCACCAATCTCTACTATTAGAATCTGTCCTACCAAAATCAAGAGGGATACTCCCATCAAACCAAAGGAATGACTAAGATTCTTGAAAGCTGACTCTGCAGAGCCGAATGCTTTAGCATTAAACAGATTCCAGAACTGCAATAACACAAATACCGTGAAGAAGATAGTAAGCCTATGCAGGGTCATACCCCCATCTGCATGATTAAATACATAGAGTAACCCCATTAGCAACGCCACGAAAATCAGTCCATAGCCAAGAATAAACGTCTTCATAGGGTGAGTGATGATGAAATCTGATGGTTTTCGAGGTTTCTCTTGCATCACACTCTCGTTAGGAGGGATAGACGCCAATGCCAAAGCCGCAAAGGTGTCCATAATGAGGTTCACCCACAAAATTTGCGTCACTGTAAGTGGTAGTTCGGTACCAAAGAAAGCACCCAAAAGCACAATAAGCAATGCTACCAAGTTGATGGTGAGCTGGAACAGGATAAAGCGTTGGATATTGCGATAGAGAGAACGGCCCCACATAACAGCTGTTCCAATGCTATTGAATGAGTTATCCAGTAGGGTGATATCAGAAGCCTCTTTGGCTACTGAGGTGCCAGAACCCATTGACAGACCTACTTGGGCATGATGGAGGGCAGGGGCATCGTTGGTGCCGTCGCCTGTAACAGCTACAACCGCTCCTTTTTGTTGCAAGAGTCGTACCATTCGTTGTTTATCGGTAGGACGAGCACGCGACATAATTTTAATGTCAAATACCCTGTCTAATGCTTCCTCGTCACTGAGAGCAGCAAATTCGGTACCTGTAATACGATTATGATCTGTATCTTCGTTTGTCCACAAGCCAATCTGGCGACCTATTTCTGTAGCGGTAGCAGGGGTGTCGCCTGTTACAATCTTTACTTGAATACCTGCCGATTGGCAACGTTTAACAGCTGCTGGAACATCCAAACGAATAGGATCGCTAATAGCGACATAACCCAAAAATACAGTATCTTTACCCATCTTATATGCGAAACCTAAGGTACGCATTCCTTGACTCTGGAAAGCCAGCAAATCATGCTCAATAGTAAATTGGTAGTTAGAGATAGGTTCCAAGCCCTTGGCAGTGGCAACGTATGAGCACATCTTTGCCACAATCTCAGGTGCTCCTTTTATATATAAAACCTCCTTGTCAAATAATGCAGAATGCACCAGTGTAGTCATGTACTTACGTTCAGTAGAGAAGGCTAGTTGGTCAATCACCTTAACATTCTGGCGTAGTGTGAGGTAGTCAATCCCTTGAGCATGAAGCCACAACAACAGGGCTGCTTCTGTAGGATTGCCAATGCCGATAGGTTTACTTCCATCCTCAGGAATCTCCAAGAATGAGGTAGAATTGGAACTGATACCCTCTTTAACCAACGCACTTATTTCATCATCTTTGAGTTTGCGCTCTCCTCGCAAACCAAAGAAACATGCATCTTGCACTTGCATCTGGTTTTGCGTCAAGGTTCCAGTCTTGTCAGTACATATCACAGTAATGGCACCCATCGTTTCACAAGCGTGCATTTTTCTTACTAAATTGTTGGTAGAAAGCATACGACGCATATTCAGTGCCAAACTTAGGGTCACACTCATTGGCAAACCCTCAGGTACAGCCATTACTATCAGAGTAACAGCCATCATGAATATCTGCAATGTAACCTTGATGGGTGCTAACCAATCTTCTAATGATTGCAAGTTGCTTAAGTCGTATGCTAATAATACATCCTTGACGAAAAAGATGATGAAAGCCGCCCCAGCAACCGCAAACCCCACGTTGCCTATCAGCTTAGCCAACCTTTCTAATTGTTGGTTCAATGGTGTTTCTTCATGTGTTTCTTCTGTACTTTGTTGTGCTACTTTGCCTATCTCTGTGGCATCGCCCACCATGCGTACCTCCATTAGACCATGTCCGTCAAGTACGGTAGTACCACGCATAACCATATTGTCAGCATAGGTAGCGTCTTTGTGGAAATGAGCTTCGTTGGTAGTCTTTGATGCAGAGGGCTCTCCTGTCAGCGATGATTCATTAATTAACAAGGAAGTCGCTTCCAATAAAATGCCATCAGCAGGAACCTCCTCGCCTGTTTCTAACAACACGATATCTCCCACCACCACTTCTTTGCGAGTTACTTCGCATACATGACCATTGCGTATCACCCTAACGGCATTGTCATCGTTTACAGTATTCAGCAAGTTGAACTTACGGTTGGCGTCATACTCAAACAAGAAACCTACACCTGTAGCCAGCAAGATAGCGGCAATGATGCCTATAGTTTCTGCATATTCGTTCTCAAAGACAGAAATAACTAACGAAAGACAAGCCGCCACCAGCAGAATGCGAATCACTGGATCTTCAAACTTTTCCAAGTAAAGTTTCCACATGGATTTGCGTTTGGGAGGGGTCAATACATTTTGTCCATACTTCTCCCTACTTTGTCGTACTTCATTGTCGGTGAGACCAGTTAATATCGGGTTATTGTCTATCATGCAGCTATCTTGTTCTAATAGTACTGCAAAAATACAAATAATATTGTAAATAATTTTGTTTTCGGCTTAAGTTTGTTATCTTTGCAAAAAAGAGAAGTAAACAAGATTGAGTAACATTTAAATTTGTAAGATTATGGATAAGTACATTTGTTCTGTATGCGGGTATGAGTATGACCCTGCAAAAGGTGATCCAGATAATGGCATTGCTCCTGGAACTGCTTTTGAAGATCTTCCAGAAGATTGGGTATGCCCTCTCTGTGGCGTAGGAAAAGAGGAGTTTAATAAGGCTTAAGTCCATTTTTTATGAAAAAACATCTTTTATTGGTGGTACTACTGATAGTGCCATCTGTTTTTGCTTTAGCCCAAAAAGAGGGCTTTAGCTATAAGATTTACGGACAAGTCCGTACGGACTTTTATTTCAACAGTCGTCAGAACAACGAGAGTGTGGATGGCGCTTTATTGTCTTATCCCAAAGCAAAGGATTTGGACCAGGCAGGCAAGGACCTAAATGGCATAGCCAACCTCAATATGTATAATATGCACTCTCGTCTGGGTGTGGATGTTACAGGACCGTCATTGGGAGGGTGGAAGACTTCTGCCAAAATTGAGTTCGATTTCAGAGGTAATAGTACCAATTTAGGCATTATACGTATGCGTCATGCTTATTTCCAGGTGGCAAAGAATGGCTTCTCTTTCTTGGGTGGACAGACATGGCATCCATTGATGAATACAGTAACTTCCGAATTGATGAACCTTAATGTCGGTGCTCCTTTCCAACTTTTGTTGCGCACGCCACAGCTGCATTTCCAGTTCCAGGACAACCTGCTTAAGGTACGTGCTGCTTTGATTTGGCAAGCTCAGGTAGCCTCAATGGGTCCTGGCAACGTGCGTAGTCGTGAATACATACGTAACAGCAAGATTCCTGAACTATTTGCCAGCATCGACCTGCATAATGGGAATTCTACCTTTGGTGTTGCTGCTCATTTTATGTCGCTTATGCCAGAAACAAAGACGGAGCAGGGTTTCAGGACTACCGCTCGTGTGAATGGTTTAACCCTTGAAGCGCACGGACGATACCAAAAGGACTTATTCATGATTGCTGCTAAGTCAATCTTGAATCAGAATTTTAATCATGCCAATACTTTAGGTGGTTATGGAGTGACCGAAATCAATCCTATTACTGGTGTTAAGAAATACACTCCACTTCGCATCTCTCAGAGCTGGTTGAATATCATGTATGGAAGTAAGTGGCGTGGTGGTATCTTTGGTGGATATCTTAAGAATTTGGGAGCCTCAAAGAATGTCACCAATTTGGTGGGTGTAGGTACAAATGTTGACCAGATAGCTTCTGTCGCAGGAGAAATTACTTACAATATCCCAGGCTGGAAGTTTGGCTTGGAATATAATATCACCACTGCTTGGTATGGTACACCCAATGAAAAAGGACGTGTCAAAAACACCTATGATGTAACTAACCATCGTGTGTTATTTGCAGCTTTGTTTATGTTCTAAGATTATACCGTATTGTATGATTAGCGGCTCCTTTATAAAAGAGGAGCCGCTAATCATTTATTGACACTTGGGGCAGATGCCTTTGACCAGATAATTGATGGTTGATATCCGATAGCCCTTTGGTAAGGTCACTGTGGGTATAGGAATATCATTCATGCAATAGGTCTTACCACATCGTTCACAATAAAAATGGGGATGCACATCGTTGTCAAGTTCGTCGTCATAACTATGGCAAAGCTCGTAACGTACAGCGTCAGCACCATCTTGTAATACATGTACTAGGTGTTGCTCCCGGAACATAGACAATGACCTGAAGATATTTGATTTGTCGATGGTATCCACCAAATCTTCCAACTCCTTCATCGTTAATGGATGGTCGGTCTTTGACAAAGCCTTCATCAGCATTATTCGATTGGATGTAGGTCTAATGCCATGTTCATGCAATAATTCTATTATTTTTGCTTCATTCATATTCCATGTTGATAATAGTTTATATCACAAAGGTACAAAAAGATGAGTGCAGAACAAAAATGCTTGTATATTTTTAATGCGAGGTGAAGTATCATGGATAAAGGCAAGATGTAAAAAAAGTATTTTCTTTGTTAGTATTTCATTTTTTTGTCATATCTTTACCAGTCCAAAACGTATGAAACGACTAAAAAAGAAAGCGTATGATACAGATATATTGTGAGAATAACGATAAGACATTAGAGTTTCCTGCAGGCTGTGATTTGAGAGATCTTTATTCTGCTACAGGTGCTGAATTGCCTTACCCTGTGGTAAGCGCAAGAGTGAACAATGTGGCTCAGAGCTTAACCTTCAAAGTATATAACAATAAGAATGTAGAATTTCTGGATGTGCGTGATCCGTCTGCCATGCGTACTTATGTTCGTTCGCTATGCTTTGTGCTGTATAAGGCGGTGAGTGAATTGTTCCCCAATAGTGAGCTGTTTATCAGACACCCTGTTTCGAATGGTTATTACTGTTCCCTTTTAATCGGCAGACCTGTTACTGTGGAGGATGTGAATGCCATCAGGGCTAAGATGAAAGATATCATCGTTGCTGATATTCCTTTCAAACGTTTTGAAAGACTGTCAACAGAAGCTATACGAATCTTTAAAGAAAAAGGACGCAGCGACAAAGTAAAGTTGTTGGAAACGTCGGGCAAACTTTACACCAATTATCATATGCTGGGTGATACTGTGGACGGCTATTATGGCAACTTAGTACCTTCTACAGGTTATCTTGGCTTGTTTGATATTGTGAAATATTATGATGGTCTGTTGCTAAGAATACCCAGTCATAAGGACCCTAATAAGTTGGACGATATTGTAAAGCAGGAAAAAATGCTGGAAGTTTTTCAGGAACATCTTCACTGGAATCATATTTTGAATATGGAAACTGTGGGCGACTTGAACTATGCTTGTCAGAAAGGCTATGCCACGCAGATCATTAATGTGGCGGAAGCATTGCAGGAGAAGAAAATAGCTCATATAGCAGAGCAAATTTACAATCGCTCTCAGGAAGGTCGTCCTGTGAAATTGGTGTTGATTTCAGGACCGTCTTCTTCTGGAAAGACTACTTTCAGCAAACGATTGTCGGTGCAGTTGCTTACTAATGGCATTATGCCTTATCCGATCTCGCTCGACAACTATTTCTTACCTCGTGAAGAAACGCCAAAAGATGAGAATGGCGACTATGACTACGAATCTATCTATGCGCTCGACTTAGAGCTGTTTAACAAACAGATGCAGGCGATTCTTCGTGGTGAGGAGGTGGAATTGCCATATTATAACTTCCAGACAGGAAAACGCGAATATCGTGGAAAGAAGTTAAAGCTAAGAGACAATATGATATTAGTGATGGAAGGTAACCATGGTTTGAATCCTGAGCTAACACCTCAGATCCCTGATGATAACAAGTTTAAGATTTATGTTTCGGCTTTGACCACTATTTCACTCGATCATCATAACTGGATACCTACTACCGATAACCGTTTGGTTCGCCGCATCATACGTGATTTCAACTATCGTGGCTATTCTGCCCAGCAGACCATTGCACGCTGGCAGAGTGTACGTGCTGGAGAAGACAAGTGGATATTCCCATTTCAAGAGAATGCCGACGTGATGTTTAACTCAGCCTTACTGTTTGAATTTGCTGTTTTTCGCAGTCATGTAGAGCCTATTTTAAATATGGTGCAACAGAATTGCCGAGAGTATGCTGAGGCATATAGGTTGCGGACTTTCATGAGATATTTCTATGCGATACGTGACAATGAAATTCCACATACTTCCTTGATACGTGAGTTTATCGGTGGAAGTAGCTTTATTTACTGATATAATTTTTTGTTGATATGAATATAAAATTTTTCATCTTTTTCATAAGTATGCTCTTCAGCAGTGCTTTCGTGAATGCACAGGAAGAGCAAAAGAGTGACCTTCAGACACGTGCAGAGACTGAAGATGCTAAAAATAACTTTGTTACTGCTCGTTCGTTGTTTATTCGTGCATTTGACGACTATGTTGGCAAGAGTCAGATTAAGTTGGGTGTAGAGTGCGGCACAAAAGCAACTGCTTTGTATTATAAGGAGAACAACTATAAAGAAGGTTTCGAACTGTTGCGTCGTGTGGACCAAGCCATTAGTATAGAAGAAAAGAAAGCTGGTACTACTATGCCTGCTTTACATTACTTGGTGACAAAAGAACGCCTGCAGATGTATATTAAGATGAGAAGTACTGCACGTGCCTTGGAGCAGATTAATATGATGGAAAGTCAGGCAAAAGCAGCCAATGATGAGGATCTGATGAATGACTTGTTATATAACAAGGCCATTTATTATTATACTTTTGGTCAGATAACACAAGGTGATGCAGTGTTCAAAGAGATGGCTGACAAGCTGACAGGTCAGAAGGAATATGACAAAGTCGATGAAGTGTATCAGACACTGATTGCTAATGGTAAGAAGAGCAATAACGTCAATTTGGTAGCTCAGACCTATAGAAATTATGTCATTTGGAAAGACTCTGCCAATGCGATGAAACTGGCCGATGAGACAGGTATCTTGAAGCAGCAGATTGCCGAAAATGAGAAAATTATTGCTGAGAAGGATAGTTCACTGGGCTCTCGTCAGCTGATAATTATTGGCCTCTGTGTGCTGGCGGCTGCTTTAGCTGCTGCTTTGGTTGTAGGAATTATAGTCCTTTTACGTTATATTTTGTTGACTCGCAAGCAGAAAAAGGCCATTAAACTATCTGAAGACAATAATGCACTGAAAGCTAAGTTTATTAGCAATATTTCTGCTCAGTTGGATCCCACATTGGAAAAGTTGGATAGACGAATTCCTGAGGTACAGGCTTTGCTTGATTTCTCTCAACATATTCAGACCCTCTCTATATTAGAGAACATGCCTGAAACTATACTCGAGTTGGAGGATGTTCAAGTGAATCAGTTCTGCGAAGAAATGGTTAATGAAATTAGCAACAAGGTAAAGCCAGAAGTTGAGATTACTGTCAATGCCCCGAAAATGAGTGCTAAGATTCACCGAGAGTATTTGTCTCATATTATAAAACACCTGTTGTATAATGCTGCTGAATATACACCTGCTGCTGGTCATATCTGGTTGGATTACAAGAAACGTGGAGCGCATGTGCAGCAGTTTGTCGTTACAGATTCAGGGTGCGGAATTCCAGAAGAAAAGATAGATGATGTGTTCAAGCCTTTCTTGGAGATTAAGGATCTGTGTGCTGGAGATGGTCTTGGATTGCCTATCTGTAAGGAAATGGCAAAGAAAATGAACGGTGATCTTGAGATTGATGAAAAATATACTAAGGGGGCACGCTTTGTGTTAACCTTGCATGTATAACTAAATACAATAATTCCCCGCCAGTGGCGGGGAATCGTTTTTTAGTTTCTTAGAGCTTCTACTTCATTAGGTGTCAATGGGATCTTCTTCCCTAATCTGCGAGCACCGTTTTCAGTGATAAGATAGTCTTCTTCGTTGCGAATACCTCCGAAATGACGATATTTTTGCAGTTTCTCGTAATTGATAAAATCAGCGTATTTCTTGTCTTTTCCCCACAAATCCATCAGCTCTGGTATGAAATAGATACCTGGTTCGATGGTCAGCACAAAACCCGGTTGCAGTGGTTGAGCCAAACGTAAGCTCTTGCGGCCAAACTGCGTGCTTTTTGGTTGTCCGTCATACCCTACCCATACTTCACCGAGGTTTTCCATATCGTGTACATCCAACCCCATCATGTGACCAAGACCGCATTGGAAGAACATGGCATGAGCGCCTTCTCTTACAGCATCCTCGGCGTTGCCTTTCATTAATCCAAATTCTTTCAGTCCTTCCACCATCACCTTGGCAGAAAGTTCATACACCTGCATAAATGGTACACCGGGGTGTAAGGCTTTTACACTTTCAATGTGCATGGCATTCTGTATTTCATACATATCTTTTTGCCACTGTGTGAACTTCTTGTCAGCTGGGAAGGTGGAAGACATGTCGCCGCAATAGCCACTCTCCACTTCTGCACCAGCATCAATTAAGAATAGGTCGCCAGGTTTTACTAGGTGACCATGATAGTGGTTGTGCAAGGTTTCTCCATGTATTGTAGCAATGGTGGGGAATGACAATTCGCAATTATTCAAAGCAGCAACATGCTCAATCTCAGCTGCCACATCGTATTCATGCATGCCAGGACGAAGGCATTTGATAGCAGCAATGTGCATATCGGCTGTAACATTGCAAGCCTTTTCAATCTCCTCGATTTCTTCGGCAGACTTGATGTTGCGCTGTTTCACGATGGCACGGATGAAAGGCACACTGCCAGGTTGGTTGCCTGGAGCCAAACCTAACCAGTCCATCAATTTCAGTTTATGCTCAGGACGGTATGGGGGCAAGTAATGAATTTGCTGACCTTTGTTTTGGGCTCTTTTCAGATATTCAATAACTTTTAGGAAAGGACGGGTATCACTAACACCTGTTTCAGCAGCTTTTTCCTGTAATGTTGGCAATACACCAGTCCAAACGATATAATCGATGGAAGCTTCATCGCCAAACAAAATCTCTTTGTCTTCATCGATATCAATGATGGCAGCAAGTCCAGCTTGTGAGATGCCAAAGTAATACAGGAAGGAGGAGTCTTGACGATAACGGAAGGCGTTATCTTCGTAATTTAATCCCATATCGTCGTTGCCTAAAAAAAGCAACAAACCAGAGCCAACGGTTTTCTTTAGCAGGGCTCTTCGCTGCATATAGGTTTCTTTCGCAAACATATTTTTAAGTTTTTAAGTTATTATGGGCAAAGATACAAGAAAAAAACGTATTTTTGCATACTGATATAATTAAACGTTATTAAAAAATGACTCAAAACTCCAACCAGATTCAAGTGCAGTCACAACAACAGTTGCAGACGCTTTCGCCCTTGCAGATTCTTGTGGTGAAATTGCTGGAATTGCCTACTGTGGAGTTTGAGGATAGGGTGAAGTCTGAGTTACTCGACAATCCTGCATTGGAGGAAGGGAAAGAAGAAACACCCGAGAATGTAGCAGATGAGTTGTCAAACTCTGAGGACGAAGGCGATACCAGCTATAATGCCTTGGATGACTACCGCAGTGATGACGATATCCCAGATTACAGACTTCAGGAACACAATTACTCTCGCAACGAAAGGATGGAGGAGATTCCTTTCAGTGATACAACTTCTTTTTACGAGACACTAAAAGACCAATTGGGAGAGCACGACTTGGATGAGCATCAGCGTCAGTTGGCAGAGTATCTGATAGGCTCGTTAGACGATGACGGCTTGTTGCGTAAGTCTCTTGATGCGATTGTTGACGAACTGCTTATCTATATGGGAGTTGAAACAACCGTGCAAGAATTGGAGTACGTCCTTCAGGTTATTCAGCAATTTGATCCTGCCGGCATTGGAGCCCGTGATTTGCAGGAGTGTCTGCTCATTCAAATTAGACGAAAGGCGCAAACACCAGAAGGGAAGCAAGACTCTTTATTGCCTTTGGAAGAAAAGATAATCAGTTCCTTCTATAAAGAGTTCACTTCCAAGCATTGGGATAAGATATGCCAGCAGTTGGGAGTGAGCGAAGAACAATGTCAACAAGCCATCAAGGAGATAACACGTCTCAACCCTCGTCCTGGATCTTCTATGGGTGAGGCAATAGGTAAGAACTTACAGCAAATCACCCCTGACTTTATCGTAGATATAGATGATGAGGGCAATGTGTCTTTCAGCCTTAACAACCCCAATTTGCCAGAATTGCGCTTAAATCCCGACTTCAACCGTCAGTTGAAAGAGCAAACTGATAATAGTGTAAAACAGACGCGAGAGCAGAAAGAAGCGGCTCTTTTCCTCAAACAGAAGATAGATGCTGCTCAGGGCTTTATAGATGCTATCCGTCAGCGACAAACCACCATGACTAATGTCATGAAGGCTATCATTGAATTGCAATATTCTTTCTTTCAGGAAGGTGATGAATCGTTGCTGAAACCAATGATATTAAAGGATGTAGCTGATCGTGCAAAACTTGATATATCTACCGTTTCACGTGTTTGCAACAGCAAATATGTACAGACCCCTTATGGTATATTTTCCTTGCGTTATTTCTTCACTGAAGGTTTTGTTAGGCAAGATGGCGAGGAAATGTCCTCTCGTGAGGTAAAGAAGATACTGAAGGAAGTGATTAATAAAGAAGACAAACATCATCCATTGACTGATGATGAACTGACTAAGATAATGGAAGATAAAGGCTACCCTATGGCTCGTCGAACAGTGGCCAAATATCGCATGCAGCTTAACATCCCTGTAGCTAGAATGAGAAGAGAATAAAGTAGTTCAGAATATGACAGATCATAACAAGACAGAGGCAGCACTTATTCGTATAGCAAGGATAATATCGGCATTCTTCTCGCCGTATTATATTGCTTTCGTAGCTTTTCTTATCTTGTTTGTGTTTTCATATCTTCGTATTATGCCGCTACAATATAAACTTATTGTTTTAGGTGTGGTATATGCATTTACCATCTTGATTCCTCAATTAACCATATATATATTTAGGAAAGTCAATGGTTATACGCATGATGACATGGCTCAACGTCGCCATAGATATGTGCCATTATTTCTGTACTTAATTTCTTATGTCTTTTGTTTGATTATCATGCGCCGTCTCAATATCCCCTGGTATATGAAGGGCATTATACTAACAGCTTTATTGATGATGGTGCTCTGTCTTGTTCTTAACCTACGATGGCGCATCAGTGAGCACATGACAGGGGCTGGTGCCACCATTGGTGGATTGGTAGCATTCAGTATGCTCTTTGGTTACAATCCTGTTTGGTGGCTTTGTGCGCTGATTTTGGTAACGGGTGTAGTGGGTTCTGCTCGTATTGTCTTGGGGCATCATTCTTTGGGCGAAGTGTTGGTGGGTTTTGCTGTTGGTTTAGCATGTTCATTCATGGTTTTACATCCCTTCTATAACGATTTACTCCGATTTCTGCTTTTTTAGATGGTAAAATATTTGCAAGTATTCCCGTTTTATGGTATATTTGCGAAATGCATTTATGAATAACCTAAAAACGATAGATATGAATTTTCCTGAAAACATCAAGTACACCAGTGAACATGAATGGATTCGTGTAGAAGGTGACGTAGCCTATATAGGCATTACTGACTATGCACAAGACCAGTTGGGTGACATAGTGTTTATCGATATCCAAACTGTGGGTGAAACACTTAATGCTGGCGAAGTGTTCGGCACCATTGAGGTGGTTAAGACCATTTCCGACATTTTTATGCCAGTTGGTGGTGAGGTGCTTGAGCAGAATGAGGCTTTGGAAGACCAACCAGAACTTGTGAACAAAGATCCATATGGAGAAGGCTGGCTAATCAAGATTAAACCCGATTCTACAGCTGATTATGACGCGTTGTTGGATGCAGAGGGATACAAGAAATTAATTAACTTATAATATATTTTTATATGAAAGCATTGGTAAGTATCGTGATGGGCAGCATCAGTGACCTGCCCGTAATGGAGAAGGCTGCCGATTTCCTGAATGAACTGGGAGTTCCTTTTGAGATGTGTACACTTTCTGCGCATCGTACGCCAAGTGCTGTAGCTGATTTTGCGCAGCAGGCTAAGGGCCGTGGCATTCAGGTGATTATTGCAGGAGCCGGTATGGCTGCTGCTCTGCCAGGTGTTATCGCAGCGAATACTACGCTGCCAGTTATCGGTGTTCCAATCAACAGCGGCCCGTTGATGGGTGTTGATGCTCTTTATTCAATGGTACAGATGCCTCCCGGTGTTCCTGTAGCTACTATGGCTGTTAATGGTGGTCAGAATGCAGCTTTAATGGCAGCTGAAATCCTAGCATTGTCAGATGCTAAGTTAGCTGGCAAGCTTGATGATTATAAGAAGAAATCTGCTTCTAAGGTAACACAGGCTAACGAAGTCTTGGCAAATGTAAAGTATGATTGCAGAGTAATCTGATGAACTTGTTCAATTATCAGCGCCGCAAGTCAGGCACAGTTAATATAGGAGCCACCCCTTTGGGCGGCTCCTATCCTATACGTCTACAAAGTATGACTAACACTGCTACCCGTGATACTGAGGGTAGTGTGGCTCAGATTAAGCGTATCGTAGAGGTAGGAGGCGAGTATGTTCGTCTAACTACTCAAGGTGTAGCTGAGGCTGAAAACCTACAATACATCAATGCTGCCTTGCGTAAAGATGGTTGCATGATTCCATTGGTAGCCGATGTGCACTTCAATCCTGTTGTAGCTGACATAGCAGCACTTTATGCTGAAAAGGTGCGCATCAATCCTGGAAATTATGTTGATCCTGCTCGTAAGTTCGAGAAGCTGGAATATACCGATGAAGATTATGCGCAGGAATTACAACGTTTGCATGATCGTTTCGTTCAGTTTCTTAACATCTGCAAGAATCAGCACACTGCTATCCGTATTGGTGTCAACCATGGTTCGTTGTCTGATCGCATCATGTCACGCTATGGCGATACTCCAGAAGGAATGGTGGAGTCGTGTATGGAATACTTGCGCATCTGCGTGGAGGAACAATTCAAGGACGTGGTGATATCCATTAAAGCATCCAACGCTTCCATTATGGTTCGCACTGTGCGTCTTCTGGTGGATGTGATGAATCGTGAAAACATGGATTTTCCACTACATCTTGGCGTTACAGAAGCTGGTGAAGGCGAGGATGGTCGCATCAAGTCTGCCTTGGGTATTGGAGCTTTGTTAGCAGATGGTTATGGTGATACCATTCGTGTTTCTCTTAGTGAAGCTCCTGAGGCTGAGATTCCTGTGGCGAAGAAGTTGCGTGATTATGTATTATCACGTCAGTTTCACTTGCCTATCGAAGCTAAAATGGCTTCTGAGTTCGACTACCTGCATCCCGTACGTCGCCAGACAAAGGCTGTGCACAACATAGGTGGCGAATATGTGCCTGTTGTTGTTGCGGCTAGATTTTTTGAACCTTATTCATTTAAACCTGACTTCATACCCGATTATGTGTATGTTGGTAGAAATCTACCATCAACATGGCAGGAAGATGTTCATTATATTGTGGATGCAGATGTGTGGACGGGTATAGATAATACATTTCCTGCGTATAAAAAGGAGTTTCTTCCTTTTATCAGCATGAACCCTGCATCGCTGAAATTTTTATTCATAACTTATCAAGACCTAAACGATGAAGTACTTGCCTGCCTGAAATATCATCCTGAGGTGGTAGTGATAAGTCAGAGTAATCACATCAACCGTGTGGGGGAGCAGCGTGCCGTAGCGCATAAACTGATGGCCAGTGGGTTGCAGAACCCTTTGGTGTTTATCCAGCACTATGCGGAACAAGAGATTGAAGACCTTCAAATTCGTGCCTCAGCTGATATGGGGCCACTTATCTTTGATGGGTTGTGCGACGGTATCATGTTGTATAACAATGGTTATCTGGCTGACCCTGTAATTGACCAGACTGCTTTTAGTATATTGCAGGCAGGACGTTTGCGCATGGTCAAAACAGAATATATCTCTTGTCCTGGTTGTGGACGTACTCTCTATAATCTGGAAGAGACAATCGCTCGCATCAAGGCAGCAACATCCCACCTTAAAGGTCTTAAGATTGGCATTATGGGTTGCATTGTCAATGGCCCTGGTGAAATGGCTGATGCTGATTATGGCTATGTGGGAGCAGGACGTGGCAAGGTGAGTCTCTACAAGCAAAAGCAATGTATCGAGAAGAACATTCCTGAGGAGCAGGCGGTAGAACGTCTTCTAGAGTTTATAGAGACTGATAGACAGATGTAAGAAGTAAGATGTAAAGGGGCTGATGGTTATTCCTTCCAGCCCTTTATTTATATAAGACTTCAATTCTTAAAACTCCTTAATTTTTGACGAAAAGTACATTTTTTTTGTATTTTTGCAGCAATTTTAGGTGTGGTGTGTCCTTATGAGTAAGCTAGTACATACTGATTGTTGCCCGATATGTGGTAGTAATAGTTTGCACAAGGAGTTTTCTGCTGTTGACCGTTTGGTGAGTCAGGAAACTTTTGATGTGTGGCTTTGTGACCATTGTGGTTTCCGATTTACACAGGATGTGCCAGATGAACAGGAGATTGCCAGCTATTATGAATCTTCCGATTACATCTCACATTCTGATGTAGAGAATGGTTTGATGAACAGGCTCTATCATCTCGCACGCAACATGATGCTCACAGCGAAGGCAGGTCATGTGACAAGAGCTACGGATTTGCGTCAAGGTTGGCTATTGGATATTGGCTCAGGTACAGGCTATTTTGCTCACCTCATGACAGAGTGGGGGTGGACGGTACGTGCTATTGAGAAGAGTGCCAAAGCCCGACAATTTGCCCAAGATCATTTCGGATTGAAGAGTGACGACGAAGAGGCCTTTGCTACCCTGCAAGACAAATCTTTTGATTGTATCACCCTTTGGCATGTTTTGGAACACTTGCAGCACCTCAATATTATGGGTGATAAGTTCTATCGTTGGCTCAAGGACGACGGGGCCTTACTGATAGCTGTACCTAACCATACTTCTACTGATGCCCGTCATTATGGTGCCGATTGGGCTGCTTGGGATGTTCCCCGCCACCTATGGCATTTCTCACCTGATGCGATGCAGAAATTTGCAGAGAAGCATGGATTCAAGATTATTAAATCTATTCCCATGCCACTTGATGGTTTTTATATAAGCATGCTTTCTGAACAACGCTTGGGTCATAAGATGAGTTGTTTGCGTGGACTTTGGCAGGGCTGTGGCACTTGGGTAAGCAGTTGGGGACATAAGGAACGAAGCAGTTCGCTGATTTATGTATTGAAAAAGAAATAATGAAAGGGGAGCGACCTCTTGAAAAGATATAAATACATGACAAAGAAAACGAGATTCTTCAATTTACAGACGGCTACAGCTACCGTTAGTACCACTTTGGTGCTAATAGTATTAGGTGTGGTAGTCTTCTTTGCCTTAGCAGCTAGGAGCGTATCGGTGTATGTGAAAGAGAATGTGAACTTCTCCCTACTCATCAGCGACGATATGCCTGAGCCTGAGATTGTCAAGCTGATAGAAGACTTGAAGACAAAGCCGTTTGTGAAGAGTGCTGAGTACATTTCCAAGTCGCAGGCATTGGAAGAGATGAAAGCTGAGTTAAATACAGATCCAGAGGAATTTCAAGGTTATAATCCTTTTCCTGCTTCTGTAAAGATTAAATTGCGTGCCGATTATGCCAATAACGATAGCATCGCCAAAATAGAGCAACAACTGAGTACCAACATCAATATCCAGGAGGTACTTTACCAGAAGAATTTGATAGAGAGCATGAATCGTCATATTGCTCAATTAGAATTGATGCTCATAGGCTTGGCATTGGTGTTAGGACTCATATCGTTTGCTCTCATCAATAATACTATCCGTCTTACGGTCTATTCGCAACGATTCTTGATTTACACAATGAAATTGGTGGGTGCTAGTCGCTCTTTCATCCGCCGTCCTTTCATGGTAAGGAACTTTTGGATAGGTATCATGGCGAGTTTGTTGGCCAACATCGCTTTGTGGGGAGCAGCTGCTTGGTTGGTAATGAATGAGCCCCATCTTATTGAGGTTATCTCGCCTGATGTGTTACTTACCGTCAGTGGAGTAGTGTTGCTTACGGGGGTGCTACTCACGTTGTTTTGTGCATATTGGTCGGTAAACCGCTTCTTAAAAATGAAAGCAAGTAAATTGTATTATGTTTAAATGATATATGGATAGGAAGAATTTTGCATTTGGCAAGAACAATCTAATATTAATTGCCATAGGCGTGGCAATCGTTATTATAGGCTTTCTGTTGATGATGGGCCCTAGTACAACTGCCGATTATTTTGAGTCCGATATTTTTAGTGTAAGACGAGTGAGGATTGCCCCAGTAATATGCCTTATCGGCTTCTTATTGATGATTTATGCAGTGATTAAGAAACCCAAGGAGGATAAAGAATGAGTTGGTTAGAGGCTTTTATTTTAGGCATGATTCAGGGCCTTACTGAATACTTACCTGTTAGCAGCAGTGGCCATTTGGCCATTGGCTCGGCTTTGTTCGGCATCCAGGGTGAGGACAACCTTACCTTCACTATTGTGGTGCATATTGCTACGGTTTTGAGCACTTTATTTATCCTCTATAAAGAGGTCGATTGGATATTTCGTGGTCTTTTTAAGTTCCAAATGAATGATGAGACCAAATATGTCATCAATATCCTTATTTCCATGATTCCTATTGGTATTGTGGGCTTGTTTTTTAAGGATAAGGTGGAAGAAATCTTTGGTTCAGGCTTGTTCATTGTGGGCATAATGCTCTTGATTACAGCAGCTTTACTGGCATTCTCCTATTATGCCAAGCCTCGCACGAAAGAGCATATTAGTATGAAAGATGCTTTTATTATTGGTTTGGCACAGGCTTGTGCCGTATTGCCAGGTTTGAGTCGTAGTGGTAGCACCATTGCTACAGGTTTGTTGTTGGGTAATAAGAAAGAAAGGTTGGCACAATTCTCCTTCTTGATGGTGATACCTCCTATTTTGGGCGAGGCACTATTAGATGGTATGAAGATAGTGAAGGGAGCTTCTGAGGCAAGTAGTGATGTGTCATTGATGGCTTTGGTGGTGGGCTTCCTATCGGCTTTTGTCTTTGGATGTCTGGCTTGCAAGTGGATGATTAATATAGTGAAGAAAGGTAAGTTGTTATATTTTGCCGTTTATTGTGCCCTAGTTGGACTTGCCACCCTTTTATTTAGTTTGATGTAATGCTTGATTTTCAGAAAGGGGTAATATTAAACTTCGACAAACCTTATGGATGGACATCTTTTCGCGTGGTGAATCACGTGAGGCATTTCATCTGTAAGCGACTGGGGGTGAAGAGACTCAAGGTAGGTCATGCTGGTACCCTCGATCCATTGGCTACAGGAGTGATGACGATATGTACAGGTCGAGCCACAAAGCAGATTGAAGAGTTGCAATATCACACCAAGGAGTATGTGGCTACGTTGTGCTTAGGTGCTACAACACCCTCCTATGATCAGGAGCACCCTTTGGATGCTACTTACCCTACAGGGCATATCTCTCGTGAGTTGGTGGAGCAGGCCTTGCAACGCTTCAAGGGAGAGATTTGGCAAGTGCCACCCGTATATTCGGCTTGTAATGTGGATGGTAAACGTGCCTATCAATATGCTCGTAAAGGGCAAGAAGTGGAGTTGAAGCCAAAATTGTTGGTGATAGATGAGATAGAGTTGCTTGATTTTGAACAACTTACTGAATACAAGCCTTCTCCTCATAGAAGGAAGGAACCCACTGAAGATGAGGCTCGACTGATTGAAATAGGTGAGTTTTACAAACTGAAGATTAGAGTGGTATGCAGTAAGGGTACTTATATTCGCGCTTTGGCAAGAGATATAGGTGAGGCCTTGCATAGTGGGGCTCATCTTATAGCTTTACGGCGCACCAGGGTGGGAGATGTAAGGATAGAGCAATGCCTCGACCCGGTACAATTTGAGGTTTGGTTAAAAGAGCAGGAAGTTGCTCCATTTTTGAATGAAAATAACTAATTAATATAAGATGAAACTTTCACAGTTTAATTTTCGTCTGCCAGGGGATAAGATAGCTCAGTTCCCTACAGAGTATCGCGATGAGAGTCGTTTGTTAGTGTTGCATCGCCAGACTGGTGAGATTGAGCATAAAGTGTTTAAAGAGATCATCAATTATTTTGATGACAAGGACGTTTTTGTGTTCAACGACACCAAGGTTTTCCCTGCTCGCTTGTATGGAAACAAGGAGAAAACTGGTGCTCGTATCGAAGTGTTCCTGCTTAGGGAGCTTAATGAAGAACAGCGTTTGTGGGACGTCTTAGTGGATCCTGCCCGTAAGATTCGTATTGGTAACAAACTATATTTTGGAGAGGACGAGTCGATGGTGGCTGAGGTAATCGACAATACCACTTCTCGTGGCCGTACCTTACGTTTTTTGTATGATGGCCCACACGACGAGTTCAAGCGTGTACTTTATTCTTTGGGCGAGACCCCTCTACCTCACGAGATCATTAAGCGTGAGCCAGTAGCTGAGGATGCTGAACGTTTCCAGTCAATCTTTGCCAAAAATGAGGGTGCTGTAACTGCTCCTACTGCCAACTTGCACTTTAGCCGTGAGGTGATGAAACGCCTTGAGATTAAGGGTATTGATTTTTCCTTTATTACTCTTCATGCTGGTTTGGGCAATTTCCGTGGAGTGGATGTGGAAGATCTTACTAAACACAAGACCGATTCTGAGCAGATGTACATCACTCAAGAAGCGGCCGATATAGTGAATCGTGCTAAGGATAATAAACGTCAGATTTGTGCCATTGGAACCACCACCATGCGAGCTATTGAGAGCAGTGTAAGCACTGATGGACATTTAAAGGTGTTCTCTGGTTGGACCAACAAATTTATCTTCCCACCTTATCAGTTTACGCTGGCGAATGCGATGGTGTCCAATTTCCACTTGCCATTATCTACATTATTGATGGTGGTCGCTGCTTTTGGTGGTTATGAGCAAGTGATGGAGGCTTATCATGTGGCATTGAAGGAGGGCTATAGGTTTGGTACCTATGGCGATGCGATGCTCATAACAGATAAATGATGCTATACCTCGGATTGGGCTCAAACATAGGCGACAAGCGCAACAACTTGTTGCAAGCTGTCGCTTTGATAGAAGAACAGGTGGGCAGGGTTGTTTGCCTTTCGTGCTTCTATGAAACAGAACCTTGGGGTTATGCTTCTGCAAATACCTATCTGAATGCTGCCTTAGGGGTGGAGACAATATTATCTTCTTTTGAGGTGCTTTCTGTCACGCAGACCATAGAGCGTAAGCTCGGAAGAACCAAAAAATCGATGAATGGGGTATATTTTGACCGTCCTATTGACATCGACTTGCTCTTGATGGATGATGTAGTTATACAAACAGAATCTTTGACGTTACCTCATCCACTTATGCATGAGCGCCTCTTTGTGATGAAACCATTGGTAGAGATAGCCCCAACGGTGATGCATCCCGTGTTAGGGAAAACAATATGTCAAATCTATAATGAATTGAAACTATGAAAAGCAGATGTTTCCTGGCTTTGGTAACTTGTATGCTTTACCTTACCACCTTTGCTCAATCTTCGTTGGAGGAGATTACAGCTAACCCAGAGAAGGCTGGAGGAGTTTATCTGGTCTATCCAACCCAGTTTGCACCTCAAACCAAGGTTCCAAAAGGCTACAAACCTTTTTATATCAGTCATTACAGTCGTCATGGCTCTCGCTATCTTATCTCTAACGATGACTACACTCGTGCTTTGAACCTTTTCAAGGAAGCACATGAACAGAATGCCCTCACTTCTTTGGGTGAAGAAGTATATCAGCGTCTTCAACAGGTGTATGATGAGGCTGAGGGTCATGGTGGTGACCTCAGTCCGCTAGGTGTTCGTCAGCATCGTGGCATTGCAGAGCGTATGTTCCAAAATTTCCCAGAGGTTTTTATGAATAATGCCAACCTCTCAGCTCGTTCTACGGTGGTATTACGTTGTACTATGAGTATGGTAGCATTCTGTGACCGTCTTAAGGAGTTGAATCCTACCTTGCATATCGCCTACGAGGCAAGCCCAAAGTATATGAACTATCTGAACTACCAAACACCTGAGGCAAACAAGTTTACCGACTCACACAATGGCCCTTGGGTAGAGGAGTTCCGCAAGTTTCAGGAGTCGAAGATACATCCAGATCGTTTGATAGCTACTCTCTTTTCCGACAACAATTTTGTGTTGAAGAAGGTGAATCCTGGTTCAGTAATGAATGACCTTTATCAGATTACAGTAGGTATGCAGAATATTGAGACCAAGGTGTCGTTCTTCGACCTATGGCAACCCCAGGAGTTGTTTGATCTTTGGCAAATAGGCAACTTTAGTTTCTATGTGGGTACGGCTAATCATGCTGATGGTCATGGCATTGTGACAGCAAATGCCAAGCATTTGTTGCAAAATATCGTTGAAAGTGCCGACCAAGCCATTGCTACTGGCAATGAAGCAGCTACCTTGCGTTTTGGACATGATGGCAATGTGATTAACCTTTGTGCCTTGATGCAAATCGAGAACTTTGGTGTGGCTATCAGCAACCCTCGTGAACTTTATAAAGTGTGGGCGAACTATAAAGTTACCCCTATGGCAGCTAATGTACAATTGGTATTCTTCCGCAACGATAAAGATCCCAGCGATATCATCATAAAGGTTCTCCATTGTGAGAAAGAGGTACACATTCCTGTATCTACTGATATGTTCCCTTATTATAAGTGGAGTGATGTCAGAGCTTATTTCCAAGGAATATTAGACAAATAAAAGCGTTATTGTAAACAGATTACGAGGCAGCTATTATTTTACAGCTGCCTCATTTTATTACAAAGGCTATCCGAATATTGACACTGTAGCATTTCGGGATTAGAATTCACACTACGCTTTGTTTATTTGTATAAATAATGTATATGCAACAGGTTGTTTAAATGGTCAAAAATCTGGGATCTGAAAAGTCATGGGCCTACTTCCTCTTAACAGACGGTTTAGTTCCTTTAAAACCACCCTTACCTACCGCTAAATGAAAAATGCACTCAAACATTATTTTTTGTGATAGAGCATTGTGTATGTATATACAATTATAGATGTCTGTAGTTTGCATCTCAAGTTTGTTTTATTACCTTTGTCCTCAGATATGCATATAATTATGAGTAGTTTTTCCAATACAAATATAGGGTCGTGCTCTGAGTTGATGGAGTTTATCCAACAAGTGGGTTTTCTGCCTTTGTTAGATAGTGGTATTTGGGGCTATTCAGCAGAGGCAGTGGTGGATGATGATTGTCGCTATGTGGTGCTTGCAGATGGAGGATGGGATTGGCCACTTTGGAAATGGAAAGGTCCTATTGTGACGGATGGGAATAGTGTGTATGGTAAGTTTTTTGCAGGCAAAGCTGGGTTTATCAGTCGTGAGTGGTGGCCCGACTTCTGCAACTATCGACGTAGTCAAAGACCTGCACCTACGGAAGGCTCTATAGAAGAAGCAATACTATTCACCTTGCATGAACAAGGGAGCATGATTACACGCGAGCTAAGAGCTGCTTGTGGGTTTAATGGTGCTAATATGCGAAGCAAATTTGATGGCTATATCACTCATTTACAGATGGCTTGTCGCATTGTGACAGAGGATTTTATCTATCCACTCGACAAGCACAATAACGAATATGGATGGGGATGGTCGCTATTGACAATTCCTGAATTATTGATGGGGCGTGAATCATGTAAGTGCCCAAGAACTCCCCAAGAGTCATTCAATAGGATCTTTGCCCATTTCAAGTTTATTTTGCCTCTGGCTACTGATAAGCAGATTTTGAGGTTGATTAGATAGGTTGATTAGTAATTTTAGCAATCCATTACATCCTTCAATAACATCATGCCAAGTCGCGTCGAAATCACCTGTGTACCAAGGGTCAGCCACATTGCCTCCACGATTGGTATAGTCTAATAGCTTGTGTATCTTTTCGTCTGGGTCACCTCCTGCTATGCGAGTCATGTTGCGGATGTTCCAATCGTCCATTCCTATCAGCAAATCAAATCGTTGGTAGTCGCCTCGAGTCATCTGACGTGCCGTCTTTCCCCTACACGATATGTTGTGTTCGCTTAATTTGCGCTTGGCAGGAGGATACACCTCGTTGCCAATCTCTTCTGTCGAAGTAGCAGCAGACTCGATATAGAACTGGTTTTCTAGACCTGCTTTCTGAATCAAGTCCTTCATCACAAACTCCGCCATTGGACTGCGGCATATATTTCCATGACACACAAACAGTATCTTTTTCATTTTATCTGTATTATTTTAAGGGCAAAAATACTGCAAGTTGAAGACAAAAACAAGTAAGCTGCCTTAATATGTTTTTTGAGACACAGTTTGCAGATATTAAGTGTAACCGCTATCTTTGTACCAAAATTATTGACTATATGAATAAGATAATGAAACTATGGATGATGGCTATAATCCTTCCTGTTTGCGCAGGCTTGGCTTCATGTGATTATGATGATGATCCAGATGTTGTTCCTCAAAACAACGATATAGCCCTTGAATGTGTGCGTCCAGACTATCTCAGGGCTGGCGATAAAGTGGCATTGATTTCTCCCTCTTACTTCACACCTATGGAGAATGTGGAGAAGACTGCCAATGTTTTGCGTTCCTGGGGATTGGAGCCTGTAATTGGGCCAAATGTCGGTAAGGTTGATGCTGGGAAATATGCAGGAACAGTGAGTGAGCGTATTAGTGATATCCGTTGGGCTTTGGAAAACCCAGAAGTTAAGGCTATTATTTGCAATAGAGGTGGTTATGGAACTATTCAACTCATCAATCAGATAACCCTCAAAGAATTTTCAGATAACCCCAAATGGTTGGTAGGCTTTAGCGATATATCCACCATTCATGGATTACTGACTCGTGCTGGTGTGATGAGTATTCATGGAACAATGAGTTCGTTTTTGGCAAAGGGTGGTACAGATGCAACCAGTACGTTGATGCGTGACTTGTTACTGGGAAAAGTGCCAAAATATGAATTACCGGCTCATCCTCAGAATATTATAGGAAAGGCAAGTGGAATACTTGTAGGTGGTAATATGTGCACCTTTGTGCCAAACTTAGATACACAAGCCGATGCCACCAAGGGGCGAAACCTCATACTTTTTATGGAAGAGGTAGAGGAGTCGATGCACAATATCGATCGCCAATTCGAGATTCTAGAGTTGAATGGTGTATTGTCACGTTGTAAAGGCGTTATCTTGGGCGAATTTACTGATTGTGGTTCGGAATTTACGTACGAGAATGTGGAAGCTATGCTTCGCGAGTCATTGTCAAAGTATGGAATCCCAGTTTTATGTGGTTTTCCTGCAGGTCATGGTGATGTAAACCTTCCTTTGGTAATGGGTGCTCCTGTAACAATAGATGTTCGTAGCGATGGAGCCACACTACAATTTGATATAGAAGGTGAGCATCAAATAGTAAAGACTGCTGAACTCCCAGTACCTACTGTCATGTCCTTGTCACAGAGACTTATGTTTGCAGGCAAAAGATAAAAGGCAAGTATATTAATAGGTTAAATAACAAACACGAAGAAGTGACTACTCTGGGCAACTCTTCAAAAAAAATCAACGACTTAAAAATAGTCGTTGATTTCTCATTGTGGACCAGCCTGGGCTTGAACCAGGGACCTCCAGATTATGAGTCTGTTGCTCTAACCAACTGAGCTACAAGTCCTACATTTCCATTTCTTTGGAAAAGCACTGCAAAATTAGTCTTTTCCAAAGAAATATGCAAATGTTTTGTTTAAAACTTATTGACGCGCCAAGGATTTGTTAAATCTCAATAGGGACCTCTTTCTTGATGCTTTGATCTAATGAGATAAGCGTCTCTGTAGCGTTCACACCAGGAATTTCTTGCAACTTGTTGTTCAGCAAGTCCATCAAGTGCTCGTTATCACGTGCATACAATTTGGCAAGCATGGTGTAAGGACCTGTGGTAAAGTGACATTCCACTACTTCAGGTATTTTGTTGAGCTCTGTCACCACTGCCTTGTACATCGAACCTTTCTCCAAAGTGATGCCTACGTATGTGCAGGTCATGAAGCCTAATGACTTAGGATTTACTTCGTAGCCAGAGCCAATTATGATGCCCAAATCAACCATGTGCTGAACACGTTGGTGGATAGCTGCGCGAGATACGCCACACTGAGCTGCTACATCTTTAAAAGGAATGCGGGCATTTTTCGAGATGATAGTCAGTATCTTCTTGTCAAGTTTGTCAATTTTCTCCATAATCTCTATAAAATGTTAGAAAGTTGTTACATATTGTGAGCAAATATAGGACTTTTTTTATTATTGACAATCATTTTGACAAAAAAAATGTAGTTTAATTAAAAAAAAGCTACCCTTGACAATCAAGAGTAGCTTTTTATGGGGTTATGGAGTAGATTTATTTAAGAATCTCTAATAATTCTACCTCGAAAATGAGAGCAGAATAAGGCTTGATAACATCGCCTGCCTCACGACTTCCATAAGCCAGTTCCTGTGGAACATAGAGCATCCACTTTGAACCAACAGGCATGAGTTGCAGAGCCTCTTTCCAACCATCAATCACTTGGTTAACACGTAAGGTGGCTGGTTCATTGCGAGAATATGAGCTATCGAACTCGGTGCCGTCGATAGTGGTACCACGATAGTTCACCTTCACCTGACTATTCTCAGCAGGTTTCTCACCCTTACCCATGGTGATAACCTTATATTGCAGACCACTTTCTGTGGTTACTACACCTTCCTTGGTCTTGTTTTCTTCCATAAATTGCTCACAGGCAATGCGGTTCTCGCCATAATTCTTTTCGATGACACGTTCCTTGAGTTCCTTCATCTTTTCGTTTGCATATGCCTGAGCTTTCACCAAATCCATAACCTCGCTTTTCTTTGCAACTGCATCAAGAAAACCCCTAATCATAACTTCTCGGTCGAGTGTCATAGTTGAGTCAGTTCCAAAGATGTTCTCATTAAGTCCTGGAATCCAGCCGTTAACCATTTGAGCTACCTGCATACCTACTCGACGAGCAAGGAATTTCTTGTCGTCAACTTTATCCATACCCTCATCGAAACCTTTGAGGAAATCTACCATCAATGTGCTGTCAACGCCCTGGCTGAGTAAATAATCTGACAGACCCTCTACGCGAGAGAAACCAATAGCATAAGATAATGAGTCAATGTCGGACTTGAAGTTGCCAGTTTGTCCCTGTGCTGTGCATGATGACATTATAGCTGTAATCGCCATCACCACAATAATTGATAACTTTTTCATTTTGCTTTTTTATTTAATTGTTTTATAAGATTTTCAGTAATTCTACGTCGAATATCAAGGCACTATGGGGAGGTATAACCTGACCAGCACCTTGAGCTCCATAAGCCATTTCGGATGGGATGAAAAGAGTCCACTTAGCACCCTCGGGCATAAGTTGCAATGCTTCTGTCCAACCCTGAATTACCTGATTTACGCCAAACACTGCTGGTTCACCACGTTGATATGAACTATCGAAGACACTGCCATCGAGCAGACGGCCTTCATAGTGACATTGCACACGGTCAGTTTCCTTAGCACGCTTGCCTTCTTCGTTGCCTCTATTCACTACATAATACTGCAATCCGCTTGGCAATTCCACTACACCCTCACGTTTTTTATTCTCGTCGAGGAACTGCTTGTTGACTTCCTTGCGTGCAGATGTCATTTTCTTGTCTAAGCCGTCAATATACTGGCTAACAATGATCTGAGCGGTCTTGTGATCCATTTCAGGCTTCTTGCCTTCCAAAATATCCTTCACTCCGTGAGCAAACTCTTCGATATCGATATCCTTGGCACCCATGCCAAGCAGGTTCTGGCCGATACCCAGCCCTAAAGCATAGCTAACTTGTTTTTGATCCATTTTTTCATTTTTAAAGCGTGCAAAGTTAGTGCTTTTTATTGAAACTTGAGTTATTTTATGCATTTAAATTATCTTATCATTGCTTTTATTGTTAGTTTTTTATACTTTTGAGTGACTAAAAACGCACAAGTATGAAGAATTTGGTGTTTCTAACAGGTGCTGGCATGAGCGCTGAGAGCGGCATCAGCACATTCAGGGATTCTGGTGGGCTATGGGAGCAGTTCAAGGTAGAGGACGTGGCCTCTATTGAGGGATATTGGCGTAACCGAAAGTTGGTGCTCGACTTTTACAACCAACGTCGCAACGAGTTGGATACCGTAAAGCCTAATAACGGACATATTGGAGTAGCAGAGCTGGAGAATGATTTCAACGTAACAGTGGTAACACAGAATGTGGATAACCTACATGAGAGAGCAGGAAGTACGCATGTGGTTCATTTGCATGGAGAACTTACCAAGGCTTGTTCTGAGCGTGACCCCAATGATCCTCGTTATATTCGAGAATTGAAGTCCGGTGAGGAGATACATTTGGGTGACAAGGCAGAAGATGGTTCCCAATTGCGACCTTTTATCGTTTGGTTTGGTGAGGCTGTGCCTGAAATAGAAACAGCAATTAACTATGTGGAAAAGGCAGATATTTTAGTGATTATTGGCACAAGTCTGAATGTTTATCCAGCTGCTGGCTTGTTACACTATGCACCAGAAAGTGCTGAAATATACTTGATTGACCCTAAACCAGTAGATACACACTCTTACCGTAACGTTCATGTAATAAGGAAAGGTGCTTCAGAAGGAGTAAAGGAGTTGAAGTCTATTTTAAAAGCCTGATGATGAACCAAAGGTGCATGATGATGGCTTCGCACCAGCCATAGTGTTTCGCCATGATGTGAAGGCGCTCTAAGAGTGATGCTTTGTGGTGACGAGTGGTCATGCCTTCATCGAGGTAATCAATGAGAATAAGGTGGGTGTTGCAAATGACATCCGCCTTTTTCATCATACGAATACACCAATCGAAGTCGGATGAATACTTGTATTCAAGGTTGTAGGGCTCAACTAATGTGCGCTTTACAAAAAATGCCTGGTGACATACAAGCATACCTTGTTGGAAGCTCTTCCAAGTAAGTACCTCTGGGGCTTTGTGACGTCGCATGTGGAGGAAATGACGATCAGAGTCAACAATAGCGGTCTCACCATATAAAATATCTGCATCTTGAGCTTTTTGGGCCATTTTCTCCAAAGTATCGTTCTCGTGAAAGGTGTCACCTGCATTGAGGAAGCAGAGGTAAGTGCCAGTGGCAAAATGGATACCTTTGTTCATGGCGTCGTATAACCCTTGGTCGGGCTCACTGATCACTCTCGTAGTGTTATCCTTGTTCTCCTTTATTATATATAAGGTATTGTCTTCCGAACCACCATCTATAATGAGATGTTCAATATTACGATATGTTTGTTGTTGCACACTTCGCAAAGTCACCTCAATCGTTGTCTCGGCATTGTAGGTTACTGTGATGATGCTGAATGTCGGTTGAGAATCATTCATAGGAACCCAATAGTTTGTTGTAAATTTGCGTATATCTCTGTGCGATGACGCGACTTGAATAATGGGTTTGCACCTTGCGAGTGGCCTCGGCCGACATGTTTTGGTAGTCGGGGGCATTAAGAATCCAGTAGATTCCGTTGGTAAAATCTTCCGTAGATTTATAATCTGCTACATAGCCATTGTGCAGGTGATCGATCATTTCAGGGATACCACCCACATTGAATCCCACGCATGGTACACCACAAGCCATTGCTTCCATGATGGTGTTAGGCAGATTCTCTTCCAATGAAGGGGTGGCATAAAGATCCACACTATTATAGATTTCTGCAATCTTATGGTCATCCATTAGGAATTCTTGAGGGAACACTTTGAAAGGAAGTTGGTCGGCTAGATAGTCTGAACGATTCCCTAAAACTACTACGCCAATTTTTTCCTTGAGCTCTGGATGTTGTTCTGCCAAGAGTTTGCAAGAATCGATGAAGTAAAGTACACCCTTGCGTTTATCAGTTATTTTTACCGACCCGAAGAGAATGAGCTTCATATCTTGAGGAAGGATACAACGATGGCGTGCCTCTAGCTTGTTGTTTGGGCGAAAGATACTAGTGTTAATGGGATTGGGGATGCTTACTATGTCTTGACCTTGTAAAAGTGAACTCTTACGGGCTTGTTGTTCCATCCATTGACTGCAAGCCACATAGCTGATGTGGTGACCAGCCAAGTATTTTTTCTTTTTCTGATAAACACTATAAGATAAGTCATGCTTGGAAGGTTTGAGCAGATACTGGCAATTGCCGCAATCGTGCATGTAGCCTTCGCATTCGCTAGCATGATGGCAGATACCTGTGCAGGGCCACATGTCGTGCATGGTCCATACTATAGGTTTGCCAGATTCCAGTATTTTGTGGATGCCTTTCAATGACAGCATCCCCTGGTTGATCCAATGCAGATGAATAATGTCGGCTTGCTGAAATTCCGGGAATTGTGTGATGTCGTTGCCAGCATTGGCAATGTCCACCTTGAAAAGGTTCTCCCTATGAAAGCCGTTAGTTATCCAGATACGGATGCGTTCCCATAGGAATGTCCACAACAACTTCCAACTATGGGGGAGGGGTACTACAGCAATTTCATCGGTTTGCTTATCCCGTACCAACATTTTGACTTTGATTCCATTCTTTTTCAAAGCCTCCATGAGTCGTCCACATGATATTGCAGCGCCTCCGATTCGTTCAGATGTGTTGATTAACAGTACCCGCATAGTTAAGTTGTAAAACAAAAGGCACCATTATCCGATGGCGCCTCCTGTTAAGAGTGTTACTGATGCTGGAATATTACAGCTCCAGTTCTGAACCAGCCTTAAACTTAACAACGCTCTTTGCTGGAATTGTGATAGACTTCTTTGTAGCAGGATTGATGCCCTGACGAGCTGCTCTCTTAGCTACAGAGAATGTTCCAAAACCAACTAAGGTAACTTTGTCACCACCCTTTAACGCTTTGCTAACAGCTGCAACAGCAGCATCCAGCGCCTTCTTTGAGTCAGCCTTGGTCAGACCAGACTCAGCAGCAATTGCATTTACAAGTTCTGATTTGTTCATAATATTAAAAAAAAGATTACAATAAAACTCTATATGATATTCAATTCCTTTTTTAACGCAACAAATGTATAGCATAATTTTCAATTTTTCAAGTAAACAATTAAAAATTTTATTCAAAAAATGGAAAAAAGTACAATCTAAGAGTATTTTTTAGTTTTACATGGATTTTATTGCTATTTTTGCAATGATTTTTATAGGAATAAAATGAAAAACTTACCTACAATAACTAAGAACTTGCTCATCATCAACATACTGATGTATCTGGCTACTGTAGTGCTGCAATCGCGTTTTGGAATTGACTTAGCAGACTACCTAGGCTTGCACTTTTTTATGGCGAGCGACTTCAAGATCTGGCAACCGTTCACCTATATGTTCATGCATGCTAATTTCATGCATGTGTTTTTTAATATGTTTGCCGTTTGGATGTTTGGACGCATCATGGAGCAGGTGTGGGGTAGCCAACGTTTTCTGTTTTTTTACTTAGTGTGTGGCATTGGTGCGGGTTTAGTGCAAGAGTTAGTGCAATATGTGCAATATGTGGTTGACCTTTCCCATTATTCGCAGGTTAATATAGGCTATGCCGTAGTGAGTATGGATGAATACCTAAATATGCTGACTACCGTTGGTGCTTCAGGTGCCGTATATGGCATTTTGTTAGGTTTTGGTATGACTTTCCCAGAGGAGAAGATTTTTATATTTCCATTGCCTGTGCCTATCAAGGCTAAGTATTTTGTAGCTATCTATGCTGTGATTGAGTTGCTGGAGGGATTGAGCCAGTTTGACAATGTGGCTCACTTCGCTCATTTAGGTGGTATGATATTCGGTTATATATTAATAAGATATTGGCGTAACAGACGCAAGAACAATGGCTACTATTATCAATGATCTTAAGGGTTTATTTAAACGAGGCGAGATACATATTCGTTTGATATTCGTCAATGTGGCGGTATTTCTTGTCTTTACCTTGGTGCAGATAGTGTTGATGCTGTTCAATATAAGCATTAATGATTGGTTACAATGGCTGGAGATACCTGCCTCACTGTCCCAATTCCTGCGTCAGCCCTGGAGCATTGTTACCTATATGTTTATGCATGCAGGTGTGATGCATCTGTTATTCAATATGCTATGGCTGTATTGGTTTGGTAAACTGTTCTTGTATTTCTTCTCAGCTCGTCATCTCAGAGGGGTATACTTGTGGGGAGGCATTTGTGGTGGTTTGCTTTACCTGTTTGCCTATAGTGTCTTTCCTTTTTTTGCGCCCCATGTCAATTACACTTTTATGGTGGGTGCATCTGCAGCTGTTTTGGCTATCGTGGCAACTGTGGCCTATCGAGAACCCGACTATCGTGTAAACCTTATGATGCTTGGCAGTATTCCACTTAAGTATTTTGCCTTAGTTGTTATTGGGTTAGACCTGCTGTTTGTAACAACTGATAATGCAGGGGGACATATCGCTCATCTAGGTGGCGCATTGGGTGGTTTGCTCTTTGCCTACATGTTGAATAGAGGTACCGATTTAACTCGATATATCAATAATGTCATAGATTTTTGTTATCAACCATCGTTATTCCGTTCCCAGCCTCGGAAACCCAAGATGAAAGTCAATTATGGTAGGGAAACAGGGAAGGAGGCTGAGGCAAAGGCAAAGAAGAGTTCTGATACCGAACAGCAGCAACAGAAGACTCAAGAGAACAAGTCCCAGCAAGTTGATAAGCAGGCTCGTATCAATATAATCCGTGAAAAGATCAAGCAGTCGGGTTATCAAGGCTTGACTGAAGAAGAAAAGAAAGAGTTGTTTAACGCAAGCATACGTTAAGTGATGAAAGGGTTGGGGAAATTCCTATCGCTCATAGTGTGGATGGTCAGTCTATTAGCAGTATGGCTTTTATTGTTTTCGGCATTCAGCCCATCTATTGTACAACCCGTGAAATACCCCTTGTTGTCATTGGCAGGTTTTGTCTTTCCACTAATGGTTGTCATTAATTTGTTGCTGCTGTTACTCTTTTTGCTTTTCAGAGGATTTAAGGTCGCTTTAGTTCCTTTGGCTGGCTTAGCCATGTGTTATTCACAGCTATTAACTTATTTGCCATTCAATTCACCTGCTCGTGTCCAACCAGAGGGTAGTGTGAAAGTGCTCTCTTATAACACTATGAGCTTTAGTGGTATGATAAAAAAAGATGGGAAGAATGCTGTATTGGACTATCTTGCGGCTAGCGAAGCTGAAATCATTTGTTTGCAAGAACATATAGTGAGTGGCAACAAACGTCATGTTACACAGGAAGATGTTGACAAAGCACTCTCTTCCTACCCTTATAGGGCTAGTAAAACAGCTGATGGTAGGAAATCAATATCCTCAATGGCAATCTATTCAAAGTTGCCCGTACTCAAAACTGAACGCATTGATATGAAAAGTGGTAATAATGGTGCGATGGCTTATCAGTTGAAATGGGGACAAGACACTTTGTTGTTGATCAACTGTCATTTGGAGTCCAATAAGTTGAGTTCTGAAGACAAGGAAATGTATGAGCAGATGATAGAAAAACATGAAAAAGAGCAAGTAAAGGCAGGGATGAAAGTGCTGGTAAAGAAGTTAGCAGAGGCAGCTGCTATCAGGGCTCCACAAGCAGATTCCATTGCTAGTTACTTACAAAGCCATCCTTTTAAATATATTATGGTATGTGGCGACTTCAATGACATCCCTATTTCATATACCCACCACATCCTAACTCGTACCCTAAATGATGCTTTTACAGAATCGGGTCGAGGGTTGGGTATTTCTTACCACAACAATAAATTCTTATTTAGAATTGACAACATCCTCGTGAGTCCAGATCTTAGTGTGTCAAATTGTACAGTTGACTCCTCCATCGACGCATCAGATCACTATCCAATATGGGCGTATGTAGAAAAAAATTAAATATTTGGCTTAGTTTTGCGGTTAAATGAAAAAAAACAACTAACTTTGCGGCTTTGTAAAGTTGAAAACAAAAAAAATAAATAAAATTAATTCAAATCTAAGATGCAGAACAAAGGGTTTATTAAGATCGTTTCCATCTTGCTGATTTTGGTTTGTCTGTTCTATTTGTCATTCTCAGCTGTTGTTCGTTATTACGACAATAAGGCTAAGCAGATTGCTAATGGTGATACTGCTGTAGAACAGGCTTATTTGGATTCTCTTGCCAATGAAAAGGTTTACTTCGGTAACTGGACATTGAAGGATTGCCGCGAGATGGGTATCAGTTTGGGTCTGGACTTGAAGGGTGGTATGAACGTCATCCTCGAAGTGTCAGTACCCGACGTTATCAAGGTCCTGTCTGACAATAAGACTGACGCTGCGTTCAATGAAGCATTGAGTAATGCTGCGAAGGAAGCTGTTAACAGTCAGGATGATGTTATTACATTGTTTATTAGGGAGTATCATAATCTGGCTCCTGGTCAGCCACTTGCCCAGATATTTGCTACCCAGCAGTTGAAAGACAAGGTGACGCAGCGTTCAACCGACCAAGAGGTGGAGCGTGTGTTGCGTGATGAGGTGAAAGCAGCTGTTGACAACTCGTTCAACGTGTTGCGTACCCGTATCGACCGCTTCGGTGTAGTACAGCCTAACATCCAGACATTGACTGGTAGCTTGGGTCGTATCATGGTGGAACTGCCAGGTATCAAGGAACCTGCTCGTGTAAGAAAGTTGTTGCAAGGTTCTGCTAATCTGGAATTCTGGGAGACTTACGAGGCTCAGGATATCGCCCCTTACTTGCAGTCTGCCGATGTGAAACTGCACAATATCCTTACTACCTCTGAAACCACTGATGAGGTGACTCCTGTCGAGGCTACCCCTATAAGTGCTTCTGATAGTTTAGCTGCTGCTATCCGTGGTGAGAGCACCACAACTGACTTAGCTCAGCTCAAGCGTGAGCATCCATTGCTCTCTATCCTGCAAGTATTCTCTGGCCAGGGTAGCATCGTGGCTTATGCCAATGCAAAGGATACCGCTGAGGTGAACCGCTATTTGGCAATGTCTGAAGTACAGGCTGAATTGCCAAAAGATCTTCGCTTGAAATGGGGTGTGGCTCCATCTGATTTGGATCCTAAGAAGCAGACATACGAACTGTATGCTATAAAGTCAACTCAGCGCAATGGTAAGGCTCCTCTTGAGGGTGACGTTGTGGTGGATGCCAGTGATAAGTATGACCAGTACGGCAAGCCAGCTGTAAACATGAGTATGAACACCGATGGTGCTCGTCGTTGGGCTCAGTTGACCAAACAAAACATTGGCAAGAGCATCGCTATCGTGTTGGATGACTATGTATATTCAGCTCCTCGTGTGAACAGTGAGATTACTGGCGGTAACTCTGAAATTACTGGTAACTTCACTCCTGAGCAGTCTAAGGACTTGGCAAACGTGCTGAAGTCTGGTAAGATGCCGGCTCCTGCACATATCGTTCAGGAAGATATCGTGGGTCCATCACTGGGTCAGGCTTCTATCAATGCTGGTATTACCTCATTCATCGTAGCTTTGATTCTGCTGATGATTTACATGTGCAGCATGTATGGTATCGTACCTGGTATGATTGCCAATTGTGCGCTGATCATGAACCTGTTCTTTACTTTGGGTATTCTTTCATCATTCCAAGCTGCGCTGACCATGTCAGGTATTGCCGGTATGGTGTTGACCTTAGGTATGGCAGTGGATGCAAACGTGTTGATTTATGAGCGTACGAAAGAAGAGTTGCGTGCCGGCAAAACCACTAAGGATGCTTTGGCTGCAGGTTATAAGAATGCGTTTAGCGCTATCTTCGACTCTAACGTTACCTCATTGCTGACAGGTATCATCCTGTTCAACTTCGGTACAGGTCCTATTCGTGGTTTCGCAACCACCTTGATCATCGGTATCTGTATTTCCTTCTTTACTGCTGTGTTCATGACTCGTCTGGTATATGAATTCTTCATGGGTAAGGATAAGTTGTTGAACCTCACATTCACCACCAATATTTCTAAGAACCTGATGACCAATGTTCACTTCGACTTTATGGGCCCTCGTAAGCGTTGGCTGACTATCGGTGGTGTTGTATTCTTGATTTGTATTGGTTTCATAACTATACGTGGTCTTAGCCGAAGCATCGATTTTACGGGTGGTCGTAACTTCAATGTTCAGTTTGAGAATGCTGTAGAACCAGAGCAAGTCCGCTCATTAGTAGCCAACAGTTTTGAAGATGCAAATGTGAGCGTGATTGCTGTAGGTACCGATGGTCGTACCGTTCGTATCAGTACCAACTACCGCATCAACGAAGATAGTCAGAATGTAGATTCAGAGATTGAGAGCCGTTTGTATGAGGCTGTGAAACCTCTGCTGACTCAGGATATCTCTCTTGATACATTCATCGACCGTGATAACTACACAGGTGGTAGTATCATCAGTTCTCAGAAGGTGGGTCCAAGTATCGCTGAAGATATTACTTATTCAGCTATCTGGTCAGTCATCTTGGCGCTGATTGCTATCGGTATTTATATCCTTATCCGCTTCTACAACATTGCTTACTCAATTGGTGCTACAGGTGCGTTGATTCTCGATACCTCTATCATCTTGGGTGCGTATGCTATGTTCTGGGGTATCTTGCCATTCTCATTGGAGATTGACCAGACATTCATTGGTGCTGTGCTGACGGCTATTGGTTACTCAATCAACGATAAGGTGGTTATCTTCGACCGAGTACGTGAATACACTCAGTTGTATCGCAAACGTGGTATGATGCAGGTGTTCAACGATTCTCTGAACTCAACATTGGCACGTACCATCAATACCTCTATCAGTACATTGATTGTGCTGCTGTGTATCTTCATCCTCGGTGGTGAGTCTATTCGCAGCTTCGCATTCGCTATGATTCTGGGTGTTATCTTCGGTACGATGTCATCACTCTTTATCGCATCTCCTATCGCTTATCAGATTATCAAGATGACTGATAAGAAGAAAGAGAAGGAAGAAGAAGTTAAGGCGTGATGCCTGCTTATAATATAATAAGGTGGGGCTTATAAATGGCCCCACTTTATTTGATGGTCCTGTAGTTCAATGGATAGAATGGAGGTTTCCTAAACCTTAGATCCGAGTTCGATTCTCGGCGGGACTACCAGTTTTCATTTAACAAATACTTATTTTATGGCTAATGAGATTGAAGTCAAGGAACTTGAACAAGTAGTTGTCAGGTTCTCAGGAGACTCAGGCGATGGTATGCAGCTCGCCGGCAATATCTTCTCAACAGTATCAGCTACTGTTGGCAATGACATCAGCACATTCCCCGATTATCCAGCCGACATTCGTGCACCGCAAGGTTCACTGACAGGTGTTTCTGGCTTCCAGGTACATGTAGGTGCTGATAAAGTTTACACACCAGGCGACCTTTGTGATGTGCTGGTGGCAATGAATGCTGCTGCGCTCAAGACGCAGTATAAATTCGCGAAATTTACTGCCTGCATCATTATCGATACTGATGCTTTCAAGGCTGCTGACCTGCAAAAGGCTGAATTCAAGACCGATAACCCAATCGAGGAGATGGGTATTAAGCAGGATGTAATTGCTGCTCCTATCTCAAAACTTGTGCAGGAGTGTCTGGCTGATAGTGGCATGGATGTGAAGTCAATGATGAAGTGCCGCAACATGTTTGCCGTAGGTTTGGTATGCTGGTTGTTCAATCGCGATCTCAAGTTAGCTGAGAATTACATTCGCGAAAAATTTGCTAAAAAGCCTGCTATTGCTGAGGCTAACATCAAGGTGATTCACGCAGGTTTCGACTATGGTCACAATACCCATTCTTCTGTAGCTCATACCTATCGCATTGAGAGTAAGGTGACCGTACCTGGCAAATATATGGATATCACAGGTAACAAGGCTACCGCATACGGTCTGATGGCTGCTGCAGAGAAGGCTGGCAAGAAGTTGTTCTTGGGTTCTTATCCTATTACCCCTGCTACCGATATCCTTCATGAGTTGGCTAAACATAAGTCAATGGGTGTTATCACCATGCAGTGCGAGGATGAGATTTCTGGTTGCGCATCAGCTGTAGGTGCTGCTTTTGCAGGTGCTTTGGCAGTAACTTCTACCTCTGGCCCTGGCGTTTGCTTGAAATCAGAGGCTATGAACTTGGCTGTTATTACAGAATTGCCATTGGTATTGGTAGATGTGCAGCGTGGCGGTCCTTCTACTGGTCTGCCTACCAAGTCTGAACAGGCCGACCTGCTATTGGCACTGTATGGTAGAAGCGGTGAGAGCCCATTGCCAGTTATTGCAGCTACCTCTCCAACCGACTGCTTCGATAAGGCCTATATGGCTTGCAAGATAGCATTGGAACACATGACTCCTGTTATCCTTCTGACTGATGGATTCATTGCTAATGGTTCTTCTGCATGGAAGTTGCCTAAATTGGCTGACTATCCAGCTATCAATCCTCCATACGTTACTCCAGAGATGAAAGATAACTATGCTCCTTACTTCCGTAATCCTGAAACGGGTGTCCGCTATTGGGCAACTCCAGGTCAGGAAGGCTATACTCATATCGTGGGTGGTCTGGAGAAGGATAGTAAGACGGGTGCTATATCCACCAATCCAGAGAACCACGACTTGATGGTTCGTCTGCGCGCAGAGAAGATTGCTAAGATTGAAGTACCTGATGTACTTGTTGAAGGTTGTGCAGATGATGCCGACCTGCTGATTGTTGGTTTCGGTAGTACATATGGTCATCTGTATTCAGCCATGAAGGAGCTTAATGCTAAGGGCAATAAGGTAGCTTTGGCTCAGTTCAGCTATATCAACCCGTTGCCAAAGAATACGGCAGAGGTGTTGAAGCGCTATAAGAAGGTTGTAGTAGCAGAGCAGAACCTCGGTCAGTTTGCCGGCTATCTGCGTATGAAGATTGACAATTTTGCACCTTACCAGTTTAATGAAGTGAAGGGCCAGCCTTTCACCGTCAGTGCATTGGTAGATGCTTTCCAGGAAATAATCAACAAGTAACCCCTTAAAGAAGTAAAGACATGAGCGAACATACAGCAAAAGACTATAAGAAAGGACAACCCCGCTGGTGTCCGGGTTGCGGTGACCATTTCTTCCTGGCTTCCTTGCACAAGGCGATGGCAGAACTGGGCGTTGACCCTTGGAATATTGCAGTGATCTCCGGCATCGGTTGCTCAAGCCGTCTGCCTTACTATATGAATACCTATGCTATGCAGACTATCCACGGTCGTGCTGCTGCTATAGCTTCGGGTGCTAAAGTAACCAACCCTGACCTTACCGTATGGCAGGTATCAGGTGATGGTGATGGCTTGGCTATTGGTGGTAACCACTTCATCCATGCTATCCGTCGTAATGTTGACCTCAACATGATTCTGCTGAACAACCGTATCTATGGTTTGACTAAGGGGCAGTATTCTCCTACGTCACCTCGAGGTTTTGTGAGCAAGTCATCTCCTTACGGCACCGTGGAAGACCCTTTCCATCCAGCAGAACTATGTTTTGGCGCACGTGGCAGGTTCTTTGCTCGTGCTGCTGCTGTTGATGCTGCTGGTACTGTAGAAATTCTGAAGGCTGCAGCTCAGCACAAGGGTGCCGCTGTTTGCGAGATTCTGCAGAATTGTATGATTTTCAACAATGGTGCTTACGATGCTTTGGCCAAGAAGGAAGACCGTGCCAAGAATGCCATCTATCTGCAGCATGGTAAGCCTATGCTTTTTGGCGAGAACAATGAATATGGTTTGATGCAGGAAGGTTTCGGTTTGAAGGTTGTTAAGTTAGGTGAGAATGGCATTACAGAGAAGGATATCTTGGTACATGATGCTCACTGCGAGGACAACACCGTACAACTGAAACTGGCATTGATGGAAGGCCCAGACTTCCCCGTGGCTTTGGGTGTTATCCGTGACGTGGATGCTCCTACCTACAACGATGCAGTAAATGCACAGGTAGAGGAAATCAAGGCAAAGAAGAATTATCATAACTTCGAGGAACTGTTGCTGACCAACGACACTTGGGAAGTGAAGTAATTCTTGATTAGATAATAAAAATAAACGGCAGACCTTTTCCCAAAGACCTGCCGTTTTTTTTGTTCAAGAAAGTAACCTTAAAAACTATTTATTGTATTCTGTTACGCTCTTCGTTAGCAGCACCTGTTCCCTTATATTTACTCTTTGCTGCATTGAAGTTATAGCGGAAAGTTAGTTCTATGGCGCGCGTATCGTTTATCTTGTGCATGAATATCTTGCGAACATCACTATAGAGCCAAGCCTTGCTGCGACTCGTGTTGAATACATCTTCGCAAGAGAGTTTCAAGCTCCATTTATCGTGAGCAAATGCCTTATAGATACTCAAATCAAACTTCCACATCCCTTTCATGTAAAGGTTTTCCGTATTGCCATTTGTACGATAAGCAAAGTCAGCATTAATCCATGTGTCAGCTGGCAACTGAATAGCATTGTTGAAGCGGATTATACCTAATGGGTGGTTCATGTTTTTCTTTTTGCCACAAAAAGTCAAGTTGAATTGTTGTGCCATCATGGCTGTCATCAATGTAGGATGCCAGATCCCGAAAGACGGGGAGATAGATACCATTGCCTGCAACTGGTTCAAACTTTTGGCATTCTGCTTTTGC
>JAEEGL010672181.1_pt1 | contig 42586 bp, 86 predicted proteins | sample 9134231 | NCBI WGS metagenome assembly JAEEGL01 (sample SAMN16246548, study PRJNA631951) | gut metagenome | biome: gut microbiome; feature: rumen; material: fiber-attached | host: Bos | place: Iran: Karaj | collected 2018-10 | reverse complement strand
TCTGCATTTTTGTAACTACTTTGTAACCGTTTGTAATTACTTTGTAACTTTCTTTGCATTTTTATAACCACTTTGTAACTATTTGTAACCGCTCTGTTACTTTTTGTTACTATTCCATGTGTAACTTTTTGTAACTACTTTGTAACGATCTTGTAACTATTTGTTACACTTTAATTCGCTAAAGTGTTAAAGAGCGCGCAAAGAATAACTGATAAAAGTTACAAAAGAAAGTCAATAAAAAAGTGTTTTTGTTACCAAATTGTTGTTGCTTTTGCTCCTGGTCTTATGTTATAATAAGTCAAACAAAAAAAAAGAAAAAAGGAAGGAACTACAAAAAATGAAGAATATTACTCTTTTCAAGTCTATGCTTGACGGTTACAACGCAATTGCTTATACTCATAATTATATCCTTGGTTTTGAATATAAGCACACGGTTTACATGAGCATTCAGACTGCGGAAGTCCTCCCCTATGCTTGCACTTTGGATAAGTCCCCCGAAAAGAATGCGGGAATGTCAATCCGCTTCAAGCCTACTATCGCACAGAAGATTATGCTCATGAGTAATGCAAAGCCCCTTTGCTCTGATACTTATTTCAATAGCCTCTGTGAAGAAAAGTACATCAACGCAAAGGGTAAGCTTGTAAAGTATAATCGCGGTGAAGTGTTCGAAAAGCTGATTACTGAACATTTTGGACAGATTTGGGTGAAGGATGCAATCCCCTTTACTGATGGGCCTGATGTGGTAGGCAATGGAGTCCCCTATCAGGTCAAGTTTGAAAAGGCGACCTTTGTCCACGAAAAGGGACTTGCAAGCCTGACCCTTAAGAAGAGCCTTGAGAAGTAAGGCTCTTCTTTTTTTTTATAACGCAACTTTTTGTTACAACTTTGTAACCATTTCAACCCGCCCACCACTACCCCCACCACCGCTCTCCGTGATTGTGAAAAGTTTCACAAAGTCGTATTGACGCATGCTTGTTAAACTTTTCACAATCCAATTTCCCAGAAAGACACTTTAATACATTAAAGTATAAAAGTAAAAATCTGATTAGTTAAATTGCACAATTTACTTGCATTTTTTAGATGATTTTTTGGCTTGACTTTTGCCCGGATATCTGGTATAATACAATCAAAGAAAGGGAAAGGAGATACAAAAAATGTACTTCATTATGGATATTCAGACCAAGGTTACAATCGCCACCACTGCTTATGAGGACGTTGCCGAAACAACTGCAAAAGCTTTTGGAGCTGATAAATGCATAGTTAGATGGGCGTCAACTTACAACAACCACAAGACCAATAAAACCCTGAAAGAAGTCCTCAAAAGATAAAAAGAGGACTTCTTTTTTCTGTCTTACTAAACTTAAATGCTTAATCCTCAATCTTAAACTATGGGTTATTATTTTCTAATTTGAATTTTCTAAACCCTACTTTGTTCACAATTTATTTACAATTTGTTCATGACTTATTCATAATTATCTGATATACTAATACCAGAAGATAAGAAAGAGAGGAAATAAAAAATGCGTATCTGCTTTGACATGGATGGGACAATCGCTAATCTGTACGGCGTTAATGGTTGGCTTGACAATCTGATTAATGAAGATGTTCGCCCTTATCGTGAAGCTGAAGTCCTGTTGAACATGAACAGCCTTGCAAAGAGACTGAACAAACTTCAGAAACAGGGTCATGAAATTGTGATTATCTCTTGGTTGAGCAAGTGCGGTTCTGATAACTACAACAAAGCTGTGACTGAAGTCAAAAAAGCTTGGCTGAAAAAACATCTCGGCTCTGTTAAGTTTGATGAAATCAATATTGTAAAGTATGGTGTTAATAAAAACATCTTCTGCAAATCTTCTGAAGACATTCTGTTTGACGATGAAGATAAAAACCGTGAGAATTGGAGCGGTAAAGCTTATAACGTCAATGCGATTCTGGAGACTCTCAAAGCGATTTGAGAGCCTTTTTTTTTAGCAAGTAAACCCTTGTTAAGAATTTCACAATCTTAAGTAGAAAAAAAAATTTTAAAAAAACGCTTGACAAGCCCAGGGGAGTTATGCTATAATGTAGACACAGGTTGAGGGAAACCGCACTCGGGCAGAAGAGGGGGAGGTCTGCCTTTAGTTAAAGACCTTTAATTAGAGTTAGAGACCTCTAACTAAAAGTTACAAAAAACCACTAACTATTTCCAATAAAATTTTTTTAAAAACTTTGAAAAAAATGCTTGACAAGCCCGGGTATTTGTGGTACAATGATTACAGTAGAAAGAGGGACGGAAAACCCTACAAACCAGAAAGGAAAAAAAAATGGAAGAAATCAGATTGGGACTTATCACCGACCACTTTATCAACGACCACAAAGCAAGAATGAATTTCATTGAAAGATCTGTTGGTGTTGGCAATCCGGTATATACCGCTCCTGATAGAAAAGGGAGAGACTGTTACAATATTCTGACAGATACCGGCGTAATGATTGTTAAAGCTTTTGACGGCACAGTTATTACAATGTGGATTGCAAGCGTAAGACAGGCAGACAACATTTACAAGAGTGCGACCGGAGACAAGAAATTTTCAAAGTCTAACCCTGATTTGTTTTGGCGCATCCAGTACAACAACAATACTGCAGTCTGGCAGACCAAAGTTGCGGCATAAAACCGCAACTTTTTTTTATAATAAAAGATTGTGAAAAACTTAACAAGCACTCAACCCACCGCTCCCACCCCCCACCACCGCCGCATGAGATTGTGAAAGTTTTCACAAAGTTATGCTTCCGAGATTGTTAAAAGTTTCACAATCTCATACATCCCGAAAAGATTACAAATTATAGATCAAAAGTTACAAAAGAAAGTCATTGACTTTTGTTTAAAGATGTGATACAATATAATCAAGAAAAAGAAAAGGAGATTAAAAAAATGTATTTCTTTCAACTTGTTACTCTTGAGCCTATCTGCGGTTTTCATGAATACTACTTTTTTGCAGCCTTTGGCAAGCGTTGCCCTCATTCTACTAAATTAGATAATAATTATCCTGACAAGCTGCGATTGCTGATAGAGGATAGAGAAGAAACGCCGTTCACTCTTGAATGCATCGACTTCTTTGCCTACATTTATAGAAAATACATTAAACGGCGTGGGCGTTTTCTTTGGGGCGAGCGTGTAGATTGGGAAAAAGAGGAACTGTAAAAAAGTTCCTCTTTTTTAAAAAAAATGCTTGACAACTGACCGGATTTGTGATATTATAATACCAGAAAGAGAAAATAAAAAAAAAAAAAAAAGGGAGATTAAAAAAATGAAGAACTTTGAGTACATTGAGAACTTTGACGAAATCTTTTGGGAAGTCGCTGAAGAACTGGGAATCAATAACTGGTGGGAACTGTTTGACAGCGAAAACTTTGAAGAAGTAGAAAAGCGGATTGCCCAAGCTTTTGACGAAGCGGATGCCTTTGAAGTGCCGTTCTTCCTTGACTGGTACAACGAAATGGCGGAAGACCTCTAAAAAAGAGGTCTTCTTTTTTTTTATCTTTTTTCAAAAAAACACTTGACAAGCCCAGGAAATCATGCTATAATGTAGACACAGGTTGAGGGAAACCGCACTCGGGCAGAAGAGGGGGAGGTCTGCCTTTAATTAAAGACCTCTAACTTTTGTTTAATAGCCCAAACTTGAATTAAACCTCTCTTACCCTGCCCGGGCAGTTACACTACTCTAACAAAAAGTTACAAAAGAAAGACATTGACTTTCATGGTAACTTGTGGTATATTATACTCAAGGCGGGGGGCCAAGGGGCTTCCGAAGCCGGCCAGATAGCCACAATAGTGGTGTGGGAGCCGGACCCACAAGAAGGACAAAAACCTTCACCCCTTCTAAAAAAAAATAAAAAAAAATGAAAAAAGTGCTTGACAAACCGGACGACCTGTGATATAATACAATCAGAAAGAGGGAAGGGAAGCGGTGAGCGCCGAAGCCAAAGGCACGGAAGGGCCGGAAGCTTCCCCCCAAATAAAAAAGAAAAAAGAAAAGGGGATAAAAAAAAATGTTTAATTCTTATGATTCTCACGATGAGCGCAATACCATTGCATGCCGTAATACTGGTGTAGAAATTGAGGTTCACGGAAGTGGACATTATGAGCAGAAGGCATACAACCCCGACATTACGATTATTTGCGTGGTTGACACTCTGATGCTTCGGACCGTTAAGACGAGCATTGCTACCAAGTATGAAATTCTGGATGATGGTTTCTTGCTCAATCGCTACCCTAATGAAAAGACTGCAATCAATTATTTCATTGACTTTGCAGGAATTACCAAGGGGAAGTTTAACAAGCTGAAGAAGACTTTCTAAAAACTCAAAGCCTGCCGCTAAACACGGCAGGCTCTTTTCTATAATGCAACTTTTTGTTACAACTTTGTAACCATTTCAACCCACCCACCACTACCTCCACCACCGCTCGCCTAAATGATAAAAAGTTTTTCAAATGAGCCAAGAGAAAAGAAGAAATAGTCAAACTTTTAACAAAGGCCCGAAACGCCTGGGCTTGCTTTAACTATCGCCCGGGCAAGTTTACATAACAATTACAAAGGTTGACATAAAAAAGTTGTTGACATAATCCATTTCTTTTGGTATAATACAATCAAGAAGAAAATAAAGGAGATTAATGAAATGAAGACTTTTGCGATTATCTTGATTGTGATTGGTGTTATAGCTTTTGGGATTGCTTATGTTGTTGATTTTCTTAATAATAACTTCCCAAAAAAATAAAAAAACATTTGACAAATCAAAAAACCTGTGCTATAATACAGACAGAAAGCAAAAGAAAGGGAGATAAAAAAAATGAACTATGAAGAAATGACCTGCACCCAACTGCGCAATACTATGAATCAAATTGACAATGACCTGCAAAATTCACCCAACATGAACCAGCAAGATAAAGACAATCTGTTCAATGAGCGCATGAAAGCTGATGAGTGTCTTCGGCGTAGAATCACGGAAATGCTGACACAGTTTGAAGAAGAAGATTAAAAAATCTTCTTCTTTTTTTTTCAAAAAACCCTTGACAAAATGCCCGGGCCGTGCTATAATACAATTACAGGCGGAGGGACGCCCCACCGGGGGAGGGGAGGGGGAGGTCTGCCTTTAGTTAAAGACCTTTAACTTGAGTTAAAGACCTCTAACTTGAGTTAAGGATCTTTATCAAAAAGTTACAAAAGAAAGACATTGACTTTTCCGGGCCTATGTGCTATAATAAAACCATCCTAAAGGGAAGGAGAACAGAAAATGTTCCAGAGCGATAAAGCTGTCGGGATGTTTTACACCGAGGCGCTCCGCTTCATTGAACGGAATGACCTTTGGGCCGAGGTAGTCAGTATTGAGACTGACACCGAGGGCACGGTGGTTAGCATCCTGCACTGAATAAGATTCCGAGCTTCTGGATTGCTTGGGAACAGAAAATCCAGAAAAAAAATAAAAAAATGCTTGACAAGCGATAAAAAGTATGCTATAATCAAGATACAAAAAGGGCAAGGGCAGTAGCCGCAAGATGGTGTAGACCTGAAGCGGATGAGCGACACAAGCCGCGAATAAGATTCCCTGATAAGACCTCAAGAAAGGATCACCTGCAATGGTGGATCGTCCTGAAAAGGAAAAAAGGCGCCCCAAAAAAAAATAAAAAAAAATAAAAAAAAGTGCTTGACAAACCGGACGACCTGTGATATAATACAATCAGAAAGAGGGAAGGGAAGCGGTGAGCGCCGAAGCCAAAGGCACGGAAGGGCCGGAAGCTTCCCCCCAAATAAAAAAAAAAAAAGAAAAATAGAAAGGAATTAAAAAAAATGAAGTACATTGTTTTCTACCAGAATTTTGATGCTGTTGTCAATTCTTATGAAGAGGTTGAGGAAGTCCTCACCGCTCACTTCGGGTATTGGGATCCCGATTATGTCGAAGTTGAGGAGTATGATGAAGAAACCATGTAAGGTTTCTTCACTTACTAAAAAAGGAGAAAAAAAATGAAAGATTACATGCAGAGAGCCAGAAGCTACAAAGGGTATGCAAGACTTGACGTCACTAATAAGACTGCCAGAAGCAGAGCCAAAAGAGAAGCAAAAAAGGAAATGAAAGAGGAGAGATAAAAACTCTTCTCTTTTTCTTTAATGCAAAAGATTGTGAAAAACTTAACAAGCTTTCGGCCCTCCCTCCACACCCACCACCACCGCCCTTGTAATGTGACAAAACTTTTCATTTTTTTTGATTTAAAAAAAATTTGAAAAAACTGTTGACATACTGCCCGAAACGTGCTATAATGCAGACAGTGGAACCGAGAGCGTCCACCCACCCGGGAGAGGAGGGGAAGGTCGCCCCTGGGTTAAAGACATTTAACTGCGCAAGCCCGGTTCAGGGAGCGGATACCCGGGCAAGGGCGAGTACAATTAAAACGACAGGTTTAATAAAACAGTATGGTATAATTAAATCACAAAGAAACAAGAAAGGAAGAAAAAAAAATGAAAATTTATTACAGCGTTAAAGAAGTTAGAGCAATGGTAAAAAAGATGTTGGAAGAACAGCCAGAAATTTCATTGATAGACTTGCAATCTGAATTACTGGAAAGGTATGATTGTAATCCCTATGCTTTTCGGTATCATGTATGCTTTGCCGAGTGGACAGAAAATGCATACAACTTTTACCGCTAAAAAGACGAAAGCCCACCAGTGCGCACACTGGTGGTTTTCTATAACCCGTAATAAATAGTTACAATCCGATGACAGGCCGAAAAAATTATATCATACTGCCATGAAAAAGTCAAGAGGAAATTTCGCACAATTTTTTACCCCAACAAAATCCCGTTTTTGTGCATTTCGATGAAACGGGGGATAGTCGCAACTTTTTTTTCAAAAAGGCTTGACAAGCCCGGGGAAAAGTGCTATAATGAAGCCATCCTAAAGAAAGGAGCGCACCAAATGACTTCTGAATACTGGGAAGCCCATGAGTCCGAGTGGCTCGCAGAGCAGGAATACCTGCTCTGGGTGGCGGAGAACGGGGAAGAGTGATTCCCCGCCCGCCACGGGCAAGGATAAAAAAAAATGAAAAAAATTGAAAAAAAAGCTTGACAAAGCGCACAACCTGTGCTATAATGTAATCACAAAGGGGGGGCAAGGCCACGGCGAAGTCCGAAGCCCACGTGAGCGAGGTAAGCCCTGATAACACCCTAAAACGGCTCGTGAAACTCGGTGCCACCTGCGAGAGCAGGAAGAGGGGGCCCCCTAACACCGCGCGGTCAGCGTGGCGCGGTATACAAATTTGAACCAAAATCCCCACGCGGCTGGAATAGGCAGAGGGATGTACATCACGCTTGAAGATGCCGCACTCACCAGATAAGGGCCTCGCCCTTGGACTGGTGAGAATTTTTTTATAAACCCAGGAGATTGTTAAAAACTTAACAAATTTCGGCCCACCCTTCCCACCCATGCAACTCGCATCGCAGGATTGTGAAAAGTTTCACAAAGTTTTAGGGCGTCTTGTGTGCGCAAAAGATCACAAACAAGACGCCCTAAAAGGCCGTTAAGGTGGTTCCACCCGAGGCACCCCCGAAATATTATATCATACCCCCGCAGAAAACTCAATAGACAAAATGCACAAAATTAAAAAAAATTTTATTTTCCTCAAATGCATAACTATACAATAAAGAGGATAAAAATGCATAAAACAAGGCATTCTATGCATTCCCGATGCATAAATATTAATTCTTAATTTTTCAATTTTTTTTATTTTTGTGAAAAATGCACAAGAGGTTTCCTGGGTTACAATAAAGTTACAAAAAATTAAATTTCATTGTCAAAAATACCAAATAGTTACAATTAGTAACAACTCTTTGTACATTTTGCATAATGACTATTGGAAAAATTGGCTTTCTATTCTGTTATTTTGACGAACAAAAAAAGCTTGCATTCTATAACTCTCTGTGGTATATTATAGATGTCCCAAGGGGAACGGGACACCGAAAGACTCCCCAAGTGAGCGCAGGGGATGCGCGATGACACCAAAATCCCACCGCGTAAGCGAAACGGTGAGCGCGTCATCCTCACCAAAGTAGCAAGGGTCGCCACCCTTGGCCGCGGGATAAAAATGGAGACCGAAAGTGCTCTGAAGTGGCAGGAGCACCAAGCGGGAAGGCCCGCAAAACCGCGTAAGCGAAACGGTGAGCGCGCCATCCTCACCAAAGTAGCGCAGGGCCGCCACCTTGGCCCGCGGGATATAAATAGGCGGCCGAAAGTGCTCTGAAGTGGCAGGAGTACCAAGCGGGAAGGCCCGCGCCCCTTGGGAAGACACGGAACCCCAACGGGCATTTTTTTTGCTCTTAAAAAAGTTACATTAATGCAATCTTTTGTTACACTTTTGTAACTTTTTCAGCCCACCCATCCCGCCCCTACTGCACGCGTACCCAAAACGTTTAGACAAAAAGAAAAAAGTGTATAGACAAAAAAATAAAAAAAATTTTTTATTTTTTTTCCTAAAAATGCTTGACAAATCGATTCAAGTATGTTATTATAAAGATGCTGAAGGACAGCCCACCCGGGGGAGGAGGGGGAGGTCGCCCCTGGGTTAAAGGTCTCTAACTTAAATTAGAGACCTTTAACTTTTCTATTATACACTTGTGAAAAAAATCACAAGATGTAATAATATCGTAAAATTTTGTAACAACTTGTAACCACCCCGAAATTGTGAAATATTTAACAAGCAGAAATTTTGCGTGGCTTTGCATACATGTATACATGTACACAATTATCCTAAAATACATGTATACATGTATACCTGTCCCAATGTATACAATCATACAAGTATAATTGTATACATGTATTTTTGCATTTATGTATTTATGTATACAATCATACAATTGTACAATAATATTATAATACATGTATACATAAATACATGAATGCAAAAATACGTGTATACAATTATACCTGTATACAATCATGCACGTATACAATTATACCTGTCTACAATCATACTATTATACATGTATACAATCATACTTGCATTCATGTATCTATGTATACATGTATACTTGCATACAAAAAATCTTTTCCAATTTGTCTATACACTTTTCATAATTTGTCTAATAGACATTTTCTCGATTCTGTCTATACATTTTTGATAGTTTGTCTAAAAACGATTTGTTGAAAATGACGAACGATTTTTGAATTTCGTTGATTTTTTCTGTAAAAATGCCATTTTCCGAACTTTTCAAACTAAAAACACCCTACTTAAACGATTAAGTGATGTAAAAATCAAACTTTTTAAGAGCATTTTACCGGTTGCAAAGTCCTGGGTTTTGGTGTATAATCTACTCAAGAAATGAGGAAATGAGGTACAGAAAAATGACCGCTATCAATCTTGCAAGCTTTGCCCCCGACAACGTGAAGAACAACGGTATCCGCCGCGAGTGGACCGTGTGTGCATATGCCGGAATTGAGCGCACAACCCATGACCACGCCCCATATGACAAGGACTCGGATGTAAATGTAGGCAATCGCCACATCAGCATCAAGGCGAGCAAGTTCACCCTGATGTCCGGAACTCTCTGTGAGGGCAAGAGCGAATTCAATGATATATGGGAACTCTACAGCGCAAAAGCCCACAGCAACGAATGGTGCTATATGACCGAAGCCTACACCGCTTATTTCATGGGCAAGGAAGAATTCAAACAGTTTGTATATGAATTCTGCCACGTTGAAAAAGACAGCGAGAAAAACGGCGGTCATTACAAAATCAGATGCGCCAAAGAAACGCAGAAAATGCTTCAGTGGTTAGAGGCAAGGGCATAAGCCCCTACCTCTACCACAAAAGCAAAAAAAAAAACGCCCATATGCAAAAAAAGTCTTGACAAAAGCAAGATAATATGATAATATATAATCACCAAGAGAAAGTAAAAAAAAAAAAAAAAAGGAGAAAACAAAAATGATGGAACAGCTGATGGATAGAATGATTGCCCTTTACGGCTTTGAAAATGAACTGACAATTCAGTTCTGCGAACTTTGCGAAAAGAATGTCTTTTCGTATGATGCGCTCGCCGTCCTTGTTGAAGCGCATGAGCAATACCCAATGTATTAAATCAATAACTTTAAACCATTATAAAGGGGAAAATAAAAAATGACTACTGAAGAAATTAAAGCCAAAATCGAAAAACTGAAAAAAGCACTCTTTTATGAAGAGATGGCAGATTTCATGAACTGGAAAAACTATTATAATCTTAAAGCTAAAATTGAAGCTTTGGAAAAAGAACTTGCAGAAAGAGAATTTTAATTCTCTTTCTTTTTTGATCAATAAGGACCAGGAAATAAATATTTTATGATAACCTCTTTCCCGCCAAAAAGTGCCCGGGCAAAAATAAGAACAAGACTAACTAAAGTTAGAGATATCTAACTAAAGTTAAATATCTCTAATCTACACTTTAAAAAAAAAGAAAAGGCTTTTCAGCCTTTTAAATATCGTAAGAGCCGAAGCCCACTTCTACACGGTGACCCTCTACGAAGTAGGTCACATAAAAATCACCTTCGTGGTCGCACTGATGGAGCAGGTCAAAAACCTCATCAACCAATTCAGGCATTTCGTAATCACGCATAATCTCATTCCAATCATCGTCAAATCCATGAAAATCTTCAAAGGTTACATCAAGGTCAAACTCATCAAAATCCACGGACACATCGCCAACGGTTTCCAGAGTGCGGAGCATTTCACAAAGCTGTTCAAACATTTTTAAGTACCTCATTTCTTTATCTTTTGTGATTATAATATATCACATTTTTTATGCCTTGTCAAGCACTTTTTATTATTTTCCTCTGTTAATTAATTCGGGGCGCCCGGGCAATTTTTCAAAAAAAAAGTAAAAAAAAGTCTTGACATTTTACAATAAGTATGGTAATATAATACCAGAAGAAGAAAAGAAAAGGGGATAAAAAAAATGTTTGAACTGCTTACTACTCTTGAAGATGCTCTGGTGCTGTCTTTCTATATTGATTATTATGGAGATTATCATGTTACGCAATTTGAAGATTCTGCGGAACTTGACGCTTTTCTTGCTTCTGCTGATGTAGTTAGAAACACTGCAGTTTGTCATTATTATTTGTTTGGTTCTATTTGGATCGTTGTTAATAAGAATATGAGAAAAGATAAATAATTTTCTCCAATTTTAAAAAAGTACTTGACAAGTAAAACAAAGTATGGTATAATAAAATCACAAAAAAGAAAAGGAGATAAAAAAAAATGTACGATTGGGAAGAAATGTACGATATTCTGCGTGATGTTGTTGGGGTCTCTGGAGATGCACTTGATCTTGCTTTTGGGATCTCTGGATGTAATGAAGATACCGCCTGCGCTATCCTCAATTACTATACTGGATGGAAGTCCTTTGAAGGATTCCTCGGAGAATTTGACGAAGAGGATTGACAATAAAAAGAGAAATCAAATTTGATTTCTCTTTTTTATTTTTTGAATTTAAAAATTGGTTTTAATAATTCTTAATTGAAGAAAATGCCCGGGCGCACACCCAGGAAAAGCAGAAAAATGAAATCTTGAAAAAATAATTCTTGACTTTTATCTTATTTTATGATATAATATTATTAGAAAAAGAAAAGGAGATATTCGCAAATGAAAAAATTTGTTTATGAAGTTGCAGGTTTTGAATTTCAAGATGCCGAAGCTTTTGGTACTGCATGGCGCGCCGCTAAAATTTTGGCAACTGATAAACATGTGGCTATTTATCGTCAAGTGATTAAAAATGGCGAAATCAAAAATGAAGTTTTCTGCACTGGCGGATGTTTCCTGCGCACCGACCTTGCAAGACCGCAAGACATAAAAATTTTTTAAAAATCTTAAAAAAAAGTCTTGACAAGCTAAAAGAAGTGTGCTATACTATAATCACAAAGGGCGAGAGGAGCGCAACCCGAGAGTAACGGGCTGACCCACGAGAGTCTGTAAGACACTCCCCCAAGACCCCTGCCGCACGGAGTCCTGTTGTGCGGGATATAAATGTGGACCAAGCGCCAAGAACGCAACCTCAAGACTCTGGAAGAGGGACGGCAGGACGAGTCAAAACCCCTTGGAGATGGACACGGGATCCCCAACGGGTATTTTTTTTATCTATAAACTTTAATGATTTACTGCGCTAAAGTGTGCCCGGGCACCCAGGCATTTTATACAACAAAAATCCAAATAATAATTCTTTTTTTGTGCAATTTACCATCTTGCATTTTTTAAAAAAATGTAGTATACTATTATTGTAAGTGAGAGAGTTAAGAGATTCCCTCATCACTGGGATGGCAAGCAGCACAAAGACTATTGAAAAGAATAGTTGAAACAAGCACCACTAATAAAATCTCAAAAAAGTACTTGACAAATACCAAAAGATGTGGTATAATAAAAGTACAAAAAGGGTCTGCGGTCATGCGCCAACTCGCGGATGAATTAAAGGCAGGAAGAGAATAAAGCCAACAGACCCAAAAAATTTGATTATTCCATTTTCCTCCTTTCTCTTTTCTTTCTTTTCTCTTTTGTAGGGACTCCGCTGAAATACAGCGGAGTTTCTGCATTTAGAAAAAAATAAAAAAAATTTAAAAAAACTATTGACAAACCCCAGAAAGTGTGATATACTTTAATCACAAAAAAGAGATAGGGAGATACAAAAATGTTTGACAAAAATTGCTGGTACTACGAAAACGCTGAAACCCACGAGTTCACAACTGATACGTGGCTTGCCGACCAGTGGGCGCTGATTGACCATGTGGCTGTTGTCTTCTGGCGCTGGTCTGATGTATGTGAAGACTGGCTTGACCTCATGGTGCGAGAGCCTTGAGGTCAAGGAAAAAAATAAGGGGGTTTTAAAATGTATTTTATCATGACTTCAGACGGCGTTACGATTGCCACCACTTCTTATGAAAACATTGCCAACCAGATTGCGAAGCTGTATGATGGGGCAATTGTTCGGTGGGCAACTTGGTACAACAACACGAAGGAGCATCGCACCTACAAGGTAGCTTGATGCTCCTCTTTTTTTTTATTTATTTATATACAAAATTCTGAATAAAAAACGCATACTCATTCAGCGCACCCTTCTCGTGTGTCCGCCCACGCGAAGGGTGCGTGTTTTACTATGTTACCCTTTTGTAACTTTTTGTAACCAAATTGTCATCACTTTGTAACCGTTTTGTAATTCCCGATACCCCCCATTTTGTAACCCTTTTGTAACCGAATTGTAACTTTTTGTTTTGTGCATTTTGCACAAAAGCTTGTTACCATTTTGTAACAATTAGTTACTTCCTGGATACTTTTTTGTAACACTTTTGTAACTTTTTGTTTTGTGCATTTTGCATAAAAGCTTGTTACCATTTTGTAATAATTAGTTACTCTTTTGTAATATTTTTGTTTTCACAATGTAACATTTTTTTATTTAAATAAAAATTACATTTTCATTACAAATAACGTCATTAGTGTTACATTCCGGTAACACCCCGAAATATTATACCATACCCGCCACAGAAAGTCAAGAACTTTTTGATCGTCATTTTGCACAAAATTTCAATTCCCAAATTGTGCATTTTGCTCAAGTAATAAATATACAATTTTTCATGTATTTTCTGTATATTTACACAATATACAAAATGCACAATTTACGCCCTAAAAATTTGTGCAATTTACCATCTTGTTTTTATGCTATAATCTGGTATAATAGTTGTAGAATCTGATAAGGTAGAAAAAAAAACGAAAAATTGGGGGATAAAAAAATGATGATTCTTTTTAAGATGCTGATTGACCGTTACAACGCAGTTGCCTATACTCACAACTATATTTGGGGTTTTGAGTATAAGAAAGTCGTATATATGGCAATCACCAAAGCCGATATGATGCCTTTTGTCTGCAAGCTTGACAAGGCAAGCCGTGGCGCAGGTTACGCCCTGCGGTTTTGCCCGACAGCGGAACAGAAAGTCGCTCTGCTCCCCTATGCAAAGCCCATATGCTCGGTCGCATATTTCAACTCGGTTGTTGAAAATTCGATTTACAATCGTGGCGAAATTTTTGAAAAGATGGTGACTGAATACTTCGGTCAGGTTTGGGAAAAGGACAACGTGCCTTTTACCGAAGCGGGTGACATTGAAGTGGATGGCACTGCATATCAGATTAAGTTTCAGAAAGCTACTTTCTGCAACGAAAAGTCAATCCAGAACCTCTCCAAGTGAGAGGTTCTTTCCGCATATAGCAGGGACTCCGTCACAAAAGTTGCCCGGGCACCGCTCCCCCATATGTTCACAAACTGTTCACAAAAGTGATATTGACAATTTTAATTTTTTTTGGTAAAATATATACAGAAAATAGGAAAGGAAGATAAAAAGAATGTATAAAGCAATTTATTTTGATATGGATGGAACGATTGCCGATTTGTATGGTGTTGATGGTTGGCTTGACTATCTTGTTGCTGAACAGACAAAACCTTATAGAGAAGCAAAGCCTCTTGTAAATATGAGAGAACTTGCCAAATTGCTAAACACTCTGCAAGCGCAAGGATGGACAATCGGCATTATTTCTTGGCTGTCCAAATCTGGCTCTGATGAGTATGGCGATAGAGTTGCAAAAGCCAAAGAAAAATGGCTGAAAAAGCATCTCGGTTCTGTCAAGTTTGATGAAATTAAAATAGCTAAATACGGAACTCCAAAACAGTTTCTTGCTAATCATGCTTTCGGGATTCTGTTTGATGATGAAAAACAAAATCGTGATGCTTGGGTAGGCGAAGCGTATGATGTGCACAACATCTTGCAGGTACTGACGGCAATCGCCGCTTAAACCACAAGATGTTGTGGTTTTCCCGGGTCCCCCAGCAAAGTGCACAAAAAACTTGCATTTCTGACCCTAAATTTTGTACAGTTTGCCATCTTGTTTTTTTGAAGAAAAAGTAGTATACTATAATCACAGAAAGGCAAAATAGAAAGGAGTTTTGAGCATGAGCAAGTTTGCTGAATCTGAAATTCAGAAGATGATGAAGAATCTTGACCTCACTCGTGCAGAGGCAATTCAGCTTTTGCAGGATGATGAGGATGACGTTTCTGTTGAACTGACTGCCGAACAGAAGAAAGTTGTTAAGGCTATGAGTCAGGGAGATAGGAAGAAAGAAACCGCTCCTCGTAAGCGTGAACGCAAGCCTGATGATGATAAGCGTCATCTGATTTCACTTCTGGAGATTGCAATTGGGCATAATCCTAATGTTACGGATTTTGAAATTGTAAATGTTGAACGTGAAGTTATGTTCAGGTATAATGACACGCTCTATCGGTTTACTTTGATGAAACCAAGAGAGAAGAAAGAGAGTTAAATCTCTCTAACTTCTTGGGTGCGCACTTTAGTACTTTACTGCGCTAAAGTGCGCGCCCGGGCTGATTGATTGTTAAAAAAATAATTATTAAAAAAGGTATTGACATTTCCCTAAAAATTTGATATACTATAATTGTTCCAAGGGAAATGCACTTAACCCTTTGTGGACAGTGAGAATCAACAAAATATTTGACTCCCAAACTCACTATACTAAAATGGAGATAATATTGACTTTTAGACTGTTTCCCATTTTTTAGCTGTGTGTCAAAAAGAAACACAAGGTTAAAAAGATGGCGCTGGGCAGGAGTCTAGTGCAAGACTGCCTGCCCATGTGAGAAGTTTACAAATCTTAATTTTTTAAAAAATAATAATAAAAAATTAAATCTCAAAAAGGAAAAATAAAAATGAAATTTATTTCTGACCCTATGCCCGAAGTTAAATATGGTTTAATAATTGTTGATGCAATTGGGGAAGAATGGTATCATAGTTGCTTTTTTGAAACTGTCGAAGAAGCTTTTGGAATAACTCAAGATATATTTTATGGTTTGACAATTTGGAATCCTGAACAAATTAGATCAATTGTAATTACAGATCTTACAACAGGCGAAATCGTAGAAGAATATTTTGAAGAAGATATTCTAAAAACCAAAAATGAAAAATTAGATTTCCCACTTGATTTTTTTAAACAAGAGACTTCAAATTTTGAAAATGAAAATCCAAATAGTCAACGTGAATTTATTACAATTTACAATGATTGGACTAATTAAATAATTCATTTTTTATCTTCTTTCTTTTTCTTTTTTCTTTCTGTGAGTTAGACGCAGTAAAACGCGTCTAACTTGCCCGGGCAAACTAGCATTTTGCACAATTGAAATTGAGAAAAATAATTCTTTTTTTGTACATTTTTATAAATGAAAAAATGAAAAAAGGATCTTGACAAGGAGCTAATTGTGCGATATAATAAATACAGAAAATAAGAAATGGAGAGATAAAAAAATGATTATTCTTGATGCTGTGATTACTACTGTTTGCCCCTTCTGCGGTGAGACTCATGACGTATTCGTGCGTAAATCTGATTATCATGCTTGGCAAGATGGAGAACTTGCGCAGAATGCGTTCCCCTATCTTTCTGCTGATGAGCGTGAAATGCTGATTACTGGCATCTGCCCTGATTGTTGGGACGGCATGTTCTAAAAAAATAAAAAATTAGAGAGGTAGTTAAACCTCTCTAATTTTTTTTTCTAAATGACGGTGCGTTTGACAAAAGAAAAATAAAATGATAAAATAAATTATAATTTAATAAAGAAAGAAGTGAGTTACTATAGATACTGAACTAGTAAAAGCTTTATTAATACTCGCAAAGTATTGTGCTAGTTGCGAAGATTGCACAGATTGCGCTCTTCGTGAATTTTGCGGAAAAATTCCTTTAGAGTATTAATAGCGTCAAGACCGGTTTTCTACGAGGACTGGTCGTGTTTGGTAGTACTGTAGTAGCTAGTTTTTTTTGCGCGATTGTGCTAGAACTTAAAATTTTTTTCATTTTCCTAAAAAAGATACTTGACAAATGCTCCCCCCTCTGGTATAATAGTATCATCAGAAAGATAATAAAGGAGAAAATAAATGGCACATTTTCAGATTATTTTTGAAGATGAAATTCACGGAATGCAAATTAATCATTTTGAGAATTATGAAGATGCTCAAGATTATTGGGACACTTACGCAGACGTTTCCACTTGCTATGCAGGTGGCATGATTGACCTTGATGATGCTGAAGTAATTTGGGAATTTGGAAAGGAGTATTTAGATTGAAAAAATATTTTAAACTCTATGCACCGTATCATTTTGAAATGAATGATATTATTGGAATTGCAAATGTTTTTAATACTATTTTAGTAATTAAATATGGTTTAATTGCTTCATGGTTTGGCATTGTTCTTTCTTTGTTTTGTGTAATTGATGATATAATTGAAGTACGTAAAATTAATCTAACAATTCTTCATGCTTCAATTCTTGCTCTTAATATCTATTTCATTCTTACTTTCTATCAGTTTATCTGATAGATTTTTTTTGTTTACATAATATTAATAGTGCCCGGGCATCCAGTAAAATGCACAAAGACATTAATTTTATTTTATGTATTTTTGTGTATTTTTCTATCTTGCAATTTTCCTAAAAATATGATATATTATACTTACAAAAAAGATAAAAAAAAGGAGTAAATTAAATGAATAACATCGAAAAAATTATTGAAGGTATGAAGCTTATCAAGGAAGGTTGCTCTGGGATTCCTGCTGGAAATTATTACTGTGACAAGTCAACCTGCCCCTTTGGTTGGCTTTGCTATGATGAAAAGATTGACCCCCCCGAATATTGGTACATCCCTACGCCGCAGCATTGTGAAGAAGATGAACCTTGTGAAAAGGTTGTCCCCTCTAATTTGGGCGATTATGATAAGGTAGCAGATCAGTTAATTGATCTTTGGTTTTAATAATTACCTTTTTCTTTTCTCTTTTGTGGGTTAGGCGTGTTATTAAACACGCCTAATTCGCCCGGGCGCCCAGCAAAATGCACAAAAAAACTTCATTTACATTGATCATTTTTGTACAATTTACCATCTTGTAATTTTGGAAAAAATTTGGTATACTATAATTGTCAAGGGGAGAAAGAGATACTCCTTCAAGAGAAGTGTGCGTCGCCACTTCTGTATTAGGACTGTGTAGGCACAGATAGGAAACAAAATTTCTTTCAAAAAAAATGCCGAAACCCCTTGACAAACCCTCACAAATATGGTATAATAATTATGCAAGGTAAGGGGAAGGCCAAGTAAAAAAGTGTGCGCTGAAGCCAGAGTTTCAGAAGGGCCGAAAAAAAATAAAAAAAATAAAAAAAAGTACTTGACAAACTCCCAAACCTATGGTATAATAAGAATGTAAGGTACGAAGCAAGCCAAGAGATGAGACAAATGATAGTAGAGTGAAAGAGAAGCGGTTACTGCTAATACACTCTCGCTAAACGACTCGTAAAAATAGTTAAGAGCAAAAATAAAAAACTTAAGTGTAATAAAAAAAATAGTAAAGAGGTTGATACTATGTCTACAAAGAAAATGTCTTACGCTGTTGCTGTTGACCACGCCATCAATGGTGAGCTGACTGATGAAGTCATTGAGCGTCTGAATGCGTTGAAGGTTTCGCTTGAGAAGCGTGCTTCTCGTAAGTCTGAAGGCCCGACGAAGGCTCAGAAAGCGAATGCTGAACTGGCAACGAAGATTGCCGATGCGATGGTCGCTGGTGAGGTGTATGATACCGAAGGTATCAGGGGCCTTGTTGAGGAACTGGCTACGGCTACTCCGCAGAAGATTTCTCCTCTGATGAAGCATCTGGCAAATGACGGCATTGTTGTCGTTGAAAAGGTGAAGGGCAAGAACGCTTATCACCTTGCCTAAACAAAAGAACTCTGCTTCGGCAGAGTCTTTTTTTTAACTAGAGTTAGAGGCCTCTAACCCAGGGCCCGGGCGCAAAAATTACAACCTATTTACATTTATTTTATTGATTTTTTTTAAAATATAATGTATAATAAATTTATAAAAAAAATAAAAAAAATTTTTTTTACCTATTGACATTTGAATAAATCTATGCTATAATAAATACAGAAAACAACAAAGGAGATAAAAAAAATGAAAGTTGAACTTTGCTACAATGATAATCTGCGAATCACGGTTCATGGACATAATGGTGAATCTTGGGATTATAGCTATCCAATTAAAGACCTTGATGACGCAATGCTGATTGCACAGCAGATTTTGGATGATGATACAAATCTCATTGATGGAACAGCTGTAACTGAAATTTTCGTAACAAGTGGGCGCACTGGTGAGATTGTTGCTATCTGCACTCCCGATGATGATTATGATGATGAAGAAGATCCCTATGATGATGGGGATTGGAATTATAATGAAGACATGGGGTATGACCCTTATTTGGGTTGTTATTCTGACGATTGCTAATTTCTTTTCCTCCTTTCTTTTCTTTCTTCTTTTCCTTTTGTGAACTAGTGCCAAGGTAACTTGGCGCTAGTTTGCCCGGGCGCGAATTTACAAATTGTTCACATTTTCCCTATTGACTTTTGCAGTATTTTCTGTTATACTGTTTATAGAAAGAAAAAAGGAGAATAAAACAATAATGACTAAAATTATTAATCTTGACATGGATGGAACTTTTGCAGACCTTTATTCTGTTGATAATTGGCTGACTGATTTGCGGGCTGAATGTGTGCGTCCTTATCTTGAAGCAAAACCGCTCGTTAATCTTTCTATTCTTGCTCGTTATCTTAATAAACTTCAGAAAAAAGGATGGATTATCAATATCATCTCTTGGACTGCAAAAGCAGGAAGTGAAAATTATAACGAAGCTGTAAAAAAAGCAAAAATGGCTTGGCTCAAAAACCACATTCCGTCTGTCAATTGGGATAATATTTATATTGTTCCTTATGGCACTCCGAAAGAATCTCTTGCTAATGGTATTCTTTTTGATGATGAAGAAAATAACAGAAACAACTGGATTGGTATTGCCTATAATGCTGATGTGTTGGTATCTACTTTAAAAACGTTGGCAACAAAGAATTAATAATGTGTTTATCATTTCCCTATTGATTTTTAAAACAAAGTATGGTATAATAAAAGTACCAAAAGAAAGGAGAAATAAAAATGGCATTTAAAGAAGCTGACATCCTTAAAGCCATGAAAAATCTTGACTTGACTCGTGAAGAAGCTATTCAAATGCTTCAAGATGACGAAGACGACATCTCTGTTGAGTTGACTGCCGAACAGAAAAAAGTTGTTAAGGCAATGACTCAAGGTGATAGAAAGAAAGAGACTGTGCCACGTAAGCGTGAGCGTAAGATTGACGAAAACAAGCGCACTTTGATTGCTTGCTTCGCTGATGCGCTCAAGATTGCAACTGATGTTGACGTAATGAATCCAGAGCGTGAAATTGCTTTTACGTTTAACGGAAGTAAGTATAAACTTACTCTCACTAAAACGAGAGAAAAGAAAGAGGTTTAGCCCTTTTTCTTTTTTTTTAACTCTAGTTAGAGACCTCTAACTGCGCGCCCGGGCAACCCAGCAAAATACACAAAAAGATCAAAGTAATTTTGTACATTTTGCCTACTTGCTTTTTGCTTTAAATTATGGTATAATGATTATAGAAAATCAAAGAAAAGAGGCAATAAAAAATGATGAATGGTATTATTAAATTGACTTTTTGTGATTCTACTGGAAAGACTCATCTTCATCTGTTTCGCACTATTGCCGAAGCTAATCAAATGATTAATACTTATCGGACTTGTGGAAAAGGTTTGTACTATAATTTTAAAATGGAAGTAGTAAAATATAAATAAAAAAACTACTTGACAAATTACCAAAATTATGGTATAATACTATTGTAAAAAAGAAAAGGAGAAAAAAATAATGGAATTTACAATTAAGAATCTGCCTGATTATGCTAATAATTATGAATTTATTGTAGTATACCTTGCTGATGGTGAGTACTGTTTTTATGGAGCATACCTGAATGGTTTTGAAGCTGAAAAAATTGCACTTGCTATTGATGGCATGATTGTCCATAATGTGCGAATTCAAGGGAAAAAAGATTAAAAAAAAATAAAAAAAACTACTTGACAAATTACCAAATTTATGGTATAATAAGATTGTAAAAAAGAAAAAAAAAAAAAAAAAGGAGAACTAAAAAATGTGGTATTCTTACAAGATTAATGATGCAGGTGTCGCCGTTATGTGTAAGACCTTTGAAAACAAGCAGGACTTCATCAAGTATGCTTGCCGCCGTCCGAAAGAAACGCTGTATGTTTCTAATAAACAGCCTGACCTTCTTGGTAGGGCATACAGCGCAAATGCTGAATTTAATAAGTAAAAATAGAGGGGCAATTAAACCCCTCTAACTTACCCGGGTGCCCCAGCATTTTGCACAAAAAAACTCCATTTACATTGATCGTTTTTGTACAATTTACCATCTTGTAATTTTGGGAAAAATTTGGTATACTATAATTGTCAAGAGGAGAGACTAGAGCCTTTCACGAAAGAACCTCAAAAAGTGGAGATACAAGGGCACTCCAAACACTCAAAATAATAATTGCGCAATAAAATTTGAGAAACCTCTTGACATTTACCAAAAGATGTGATATAATAAGTACAGAAATTAAGGGTTGCGACCAAACGCAAGAAAGGAAAACGCTATGGCTGAAAAGATGACAATCAAACAGGGATTTACTCGTGCACTGGAAGATTACCGTAAACTTGGTGACGCAGAAATGGTAGCTTTTTTTGAAAAGCGTCTTGAACAGGTAGAAAAGAAAGCTTCTACTGAAAAGAAACTGACTGCCCATCAGCTGGAAAACGAAAAAATCAAAGAGGGCATTCTTGATAACATGGAAGTGGATAAGCTGTATACCCTTTCGGATATGCTGATTTCCTTTGATTGCTTCCCTCTTGGCATGACTTTCCAGAGACTGTCTGCTCTGCTTTCACAGTTGGGAGCACGTGGAACGAATCAGATTATACGTATCGAAGAAAAAGGTAAAGCTTATTTTAAGCTTGCCGACTAATAAAATTAAGTAGTCTTCTAAAACAGAAGACTACTTTTTTTAACTAGAGTTAGAGACCTCTAACCCAGAGCCCGGGCAATTTGTATGTATAAAAGGCCGCCCGGGCCGCATCTCTCGACACCTCCCCGAGATGGATAATTATACAGTTAGGCAGATTTTTTTGCATAAACATTCACTTGCCCTCTGTTACAAAATTTTCCTATAAATATTTTTCTTGACTTTTTTAAAAAAATATGGTAAAATAATAATAGTTAATAAAAGGAGAATTTTATTATGAAAATTGACGAAGAACGTATTTCTTTTTTAATGAAGAAACTTAATATTTCAAGAGAAGAAGCTTTAGAGCTTGAAGGATACGATGATGATGTAAATCATAATAGAAAGACAGAACATGACTTAACACCTGAACAAATTGCAATTGTACAAGACATGACAAGACATTGTGAACATAAAAAATATGGGCATGTTGATCGTAAGCGTAAACAAAATGATCTGAAAATTGCGATTATGGCTGAATTAGCAGAGTTTTTGCGTGAAGATGCACAAGGGCAAGTGTATGAAGATGTTGAATTGACTAATATTTCAAGGATGCTTCATTTCCGTATTGATAATAAAGAATTTGATTTACAGTTAATTGAAAAACGGGGGCCTAACTCCAAGAGCAAGAATAAATGATTTCAGAATGAGATAAGATGCGCTATCTTATCTCATTTTTGTATTTTTATTCAAGTGCCCGGGCGCACCTCGGCATTTTGCACAAAGAAATTTCATTTTTATTATTGAATTTTGTGTATTATTTCTACTTGTCTTTCTTATAGTTTTATGGTATACTATATTTAGAAATTAAGAAAGGAATAAACACAAAAAACATGAAGAAGTACATTATTATGGACACTGAAACCACTAACGACATTGACTGCCCTTTGGTCTATGACTTTGGGTTTTCTGTCATTGATGAAAATGGTAAAGCATACGCAAGTTATAGTTTTGTGAATGCTGATATTTTCTGTGATGATGAATTGATGGCAACTGCTTTTTTTGCAGACAAGATTCCACAGTATTGGGAAGATATTAAGAGCGGAAAACGTGTTCTCAAATCTTTTCGTTCAATTGAGCGCATTTTTAGGCGTGTTTGTAACGATTGGGAAATTGATACTTTTGTAGCACATAACGCAAGATTTGATTACATTGCTCTTCAGACTACCAAGCGTTATATTACGACTTCAAAACGGCGGTTTTTCTTCCCCTATGGTAGTAAATTTGTTGATACGCTGAAACTGTCTCGTAATGTTTTTAGCAAGAATGAAATTTATCATGATTTTTGCGTAGAAAATGGGTATGTTACAAATAATGGTCAGAATCGTTATACTGCAGAAGTCATTTATAGGTTTCTGACTGATGATAACAGTTTTGAGGAAGAGCATACAGGACTTGCAGATTGCATGATTGAAAAAGAAATTTTTCGTCATTGTCTTGAAACTCTTTCGGCAGAAGATGGATACCTTTGGTAAAGTATCCATCTTTTTTTATTTTTATACACTTTATTACTTTACCGTGCTAAAGTGCGCGCCCGGGCACTTCAACAAAATGCACAAAAAAACTTTATTTGTATTGATTATTTTTATACAACTTACCATCTTGTAATTTTAGAAAAAATTTGGTATAATAAATATAGAAATTAAGAAAGGAATAAAAAGAGATGAGAACTTGCCCGAAATGTGGTTGCTATGTGCCTGATAAATGGATTAATTGCCCCGCTTGTAATATGAGAGTAAAAATTGGCAAAGAAGCTCTCACATCTTCTGTAAAATCGCCTTCCTCTTATCGTGTTGACGTATTGCATAATTATGAGCGTTCCAAAGATTCAGAATTTTTTGACCGCTATGAAAGGGCTTATGCTTATGCAAGACACATGGTAATAAAAAATAATGTGTATGCTGTTCAACTTATCGACAAGGAACATCTTATAGGGACAATGACGCTTGATAGAAAAAGAGTATAATTAAATCACAAAGAAACAAAAAAGGAGAAAATAAAATGAAAAAAATTTTTAGTATTATTTTATTTTTTATATGCTATATACCTGCACTTTTTCTAACAATGATTTTCGATGGAATCAAAGCAACAAATTATTTCTTCTATAATTCACATTAAACTTTAAAATTTCTACTTAAAAAATAATAAATAATATTTTATAATAAAAATACCAAAAGAAATGGAGAAAAAAAAATGACACCATACTGGGAATTAAATTTTATTGAAGCTTATAAACGGCATTTAAGAGGAGGCGCTTTACTCGGTATTCGACCTTCTAATCCGATAACCTTTTTCTTTCGTTGGATGAAAAAAAGAAAAGAAAATAAAAAATGAACGCTATAACCAATAAGGAGGATAAAAATGGCGGAATCAATTAAAACCAAATTTGAATGGGATGACCTTGCTGACCCTAAACTTGTTTGGCCTTGTGACCATTGTAAAGCAATTGAATGGTGGCCTGTATGTGATGATGGGGCTACTTCTTCTGCGTGTAATCATTGCGCATTTGCTATCATGAATTATGCGCGTAATCACAACATGGATTAAAAACTTTATCACTTTACTGTGGTAAAGTTTCGCGCCCGGGCAGTCCAGCATTATACACAAAAAAGTTGCGTTTATTGCATACATTTTTGTACAACATTCTATCTTGCAATCTGCGTTTAAATGTGGTATACTATAATTGTCAAGAGGGAAAATCCCAAAGACGCAGGGGAACGGCGATAAGTCTTGCGTGGGACGCCAAAATAATTTTAAAATCCCTCTTGGCAAAACCAAAAATCTGTGGTATAATGTAATCACAATAAAAAAGGAGAACTAAAATGAAATTTTATGATTTTCTTTTTGTACTGACAGAAGATAGTGATAATGAGGGTGAGCAGATTCTCTGCGAAGAAACCTCACTTGATGCGGCGTATGACTGCCTTGTCAACCTGTATGGTTTTGAATATAAAGAACTACGCTTTATTGAGCAGATGGAAACATGGGAAGGGAAACTGCTTGGACTTGATATTTTTTAAAAAGACAAAGGAGAATAAAAAATGAAAGTACTTGTGACGAAAGCAAATAGTGACTATTGGTACAAAATCAAGTCATTTAATACGATGGAAGATATTCAGCAATTTATCAAAGAATGTCATTGTGGAATCATCATTGAAAGAAACCATTATACCGATGATGACATTTTTGAGTTTTGGGATGGCATGAAAACTGAAGACATTCCCATCATTAAACAGTGCCCTTTGAACATCACAATTTATAATGGTTATGTAGAATAAGAAGAAAGGAAAATAAAAATGGCAATTGCACATGTAACTTTTACTTGCTATTATAATTATGAAGTAGAAATTGACGATACTCTCTACAATGAAGACCCGTATGCCGCAGAAGAACAAGCCATCGAAGACGCATACAAACAGTATGAAGCACTTAAACGGTATCCCGTCGCAGATACTACATACGACGAAGTCGAAGTAGAATTCGAATAATTTACTTCACCACTTTAATGCGGTGAAGTTTTTTTCACCCGGGCGCCCCAACAATGTGCACAAATTTTCTTCAATCTTACTATCAAATTTTGTGCAAAATACTATCTTGTTTTTTTCTTCAATCTGTGTTATACTATAATCACAAAACGAAAGGGGAAATAAAAATGTACGATTTTCTGTTTGAATTGACTGAATACTCTGATAATGAGGGTGAACAGATTCTGTGCGAAGCCGCAAGCCTTGAATCTGCGTTGACTATTCTGTGTTGGCAGAATGGTTTCAAGCGCAAAGAACTGCGTTTTATTGAGCGTATGAGCGTTGAAGAGGGCGAAATGCTTGGACTGGATACGTATTAAGAAAGGAGAATAAAAAATGAAAACAATTGCTGAAGTTTGTGGTTTTGCTTTTAGTAAATGTATGAAGTTCTATCTTTTTTCAATGCTTCCTACAGTTTGGGTTTGGTTTCCTGCACTTTGTGTTGCAAAATATATGGATAAAATAAACGAAGAATAAAAAATGTGGGATTTTCTATTTAAATTAACTGAATACTCTAACAATAAGGGTGAACAGATTCTTGTTGAGTGTAACACTCTCAACGAAGCTTATCACATTCTCGGCCAAAATGGTTTTGAACCTGAAGAGTATGACTTTGTTGACCGCATGAGTATTAAAGAAGGCGACATGCTTGACCTTGATACGTATATTAAGAGAGGAGAATAAAAACAATGACTTACAATATTTACAATTACGCCGCAGAAATTCTCAAAAAGCGTGAAGAGTATTACGACGAAGAATCACACAAAGCCATTTCTAATACTACAAAACAGTGTGCACTCTCTGAAGCAAGCGCCTATAATTCTGCATGGTGGATTCTGCATTATGCCATGCAAGAAAATTGGGAAGCATTGGAACAGTTTGACTACTTCAAAAACTAAAAAACACTTTAGCACTTTACTGTGCTAAAGTGTGCCCGGGCGCTTCGGCAAATTGCACAATGAAAATTCAAATAATAATTCTTTTTTTGTGCAAAATACCATCTTGCAATTTTTTAAAAATGTGGTATAATAATAATTGTCAAGGGGAGAGAGAATGCGAACCACGCAAGGTACTCTCTGTTTTGGATACACGTTAACGAAAAAACTTTTTTCAAAGAAATTTGAAAAACCCTCTTGACAAACTCCACAAAGTGTGGTATAATAAATACAGAAAGTGAGAGAGATAAACAATCTCCACTAAATAAAAGCCTTGTCGCTACTAAAAGGCATAAGAATCTGGTAGTAATTATTTAGGGTGATGACCAACATCGCAAGCGCAAAGCGCAGAAAGGGAAACACTATGACTACTCGTGAATTCTATCAGGCTGTTATTGATGGCAATGTCTCTGATGAGATTACCGTCAAGGCTCAGGAGCTGATTACTGCTCTGGATGCCAAGAATGCCAAGCGGAAGACTACTCCGTCAAAGAGTCAGCGTGAAGCGGCTTCTCGTCGTGATGCAGTCCTTGATTTCTTTAAGGAGCACGCTGATGAGGTGTTCACTCGTGACGCCGTTGCAGAAGCTCTGGGCATTACGCCTGCACAGGTGAGTGCGGCTTGCAAGGTGCTTGGGGATTCGCTCACCAAGACCGAAGCCAAGTTTGATAAGAGCCGTAAGGTTGTCTATCAGTACAACGGCTAAAAATGCACAAGAGAAAGAGTTACAAAATGTAACTCTTTCTTTTTTTTTTTTTTTTTACTTTAGTACTTTACTGTGCTAAAGCGCGCCCGGGCGCTTCGGCAAAATGCACAATGAAAATTCAAATAATAATTCTTTTTTTGTACAATTTACCATCTTGCATTTTTTCCAAAATGTGGTATACTATAATTACAAAGAACAAAAAAAGAAAGGAACTACTAAAATGAAAACTACTCTTCACTACTCCACCTTTATGACTCTTTACGTCTATGTTCGCGGTATGACAGCAACTGTTGACATGGGATGTAAGCCGCTGAATGAAGTCCTTGACTTTGTTCAAGACATTTTTAATGACAGCACTTTCTTTCATAGTGATGCTGTTGAGCAGGTTTGTGTCATTGACTCAAAGACTGGTGAACTGATTGCGGAATGTGCTCCCAATAATGAACAGTTTTTCGAAAATGATGATAATGATTGGGGGTACAATGAAGACATGGGATACGACCCTTACTTGGGTTGTTATTCTGACGATTGTTAATTAACTTATAAAAAAAGAAAGGAAGTAAAAAAATGAAAGATTATCTGTTTGAAATTATTGATGAAGATTCTGATTGCTGTGGTGAACAGTTCTTCGTTGAGTGTAAGTCACTGCGCGAAGCATGGGAAATTGCTGATGAAAACTTTCCCGATGTTGCATTGAAATGCTTTGGGGCGTATTCCGTTGAAGAAGCCGAAATGATAGGGCTTGATACCTATTGAGAAGAGGGGTAATTAAACCCCTCTAACTCACCCGGGCGCTCCAGCAAAGTGCACAAAGAAACTTAATTTTAAACACTCATTTTTGTACAATTTACCATCTTGTAATTTTAAAAAATTGTGATATAATAAGTATAGAAATTAAGAAAGGAAGAAAAAAAAATGATTGTTAATATTTCTAAAGAAGATATGAAAAAATTAGAAAACGCTTTTACTCCTTCTGCTTGGGTTCAGCGTGGTATTGATAGAATTAATTCAATAACCCCTTATCCTTCCAAAGAAGAAAGAAAAAGAATTTTTGCCGAAGAAAAAGCAAAAGGATAATAAAAAACTCTTGACAAGCAAGAGATAATGTGATATAATAAGTATAGAAATTAAGAAAGGAAAAGAAAAGAAATGGATAAACGTATTAACAAAATGGACACCGAAACCCTTCAGCAGTTTCTTGCTTTTCGTAAAAGAGCTTCTCGTGTTCCCTCTAAAAAAGGGAAAGGTTCTTACAATCGTAAGAATTTTAAGAAAGGTTTTTAAAAAAAACTATTGACAAGCAAAAAGAAATATGTTATAATAAATATAGAAAAAAACAAAGGAGATAAAAAATATGAATCCTATTCTTGACGCTCTCGTTCTCACTTCTTGCCCCTTTTGCGGAAAAACTCATGAAGTCCTTGTCAATGAAGATGATTATTATGATTGGCAAGATGGTAAGCTTGCTCAAGAAGCTTTCCCTTATCTCTCTACTGATGAGAGAGAGATGCTGATTACTGGCATCTGCCCCACTTGCTGGGATGGTATGTTTGATGATGAGGAGGAGGACGAAGAATGAAAATCTCTGTGGGAGATTCTATTACTGCCCTCGGCTACACCTTTGAAGTAGGTGAAATCATCTATCAAGATTGCTTTGATAGCAATTACGACGTTGAATTCCTTGATCCTTGTGGTGGTTATCATCATTGGAAATCTGAATTTGATGGTGGGCGCATCATCAAGAAAGGAGAATAAAAAATGACAACTCTTAATGCAAGAGTCGCAATTTATTGCGATGTTGAAATTGAAGTTGATGACAACTTTGATTTTGAAAATTATGATGCTGACGAACTGATTGACAAAGCTTTGGAAAATACCCCCGAACCTTACGACCCCAAATGCGGGAGAGTGGTTGAAGCTGCTGGGTATGAAGTTCTGTCAATTTGGGACGAAGATTCAACCAAATGTTTTTACGCAGGTTAAGAGAGATTAGTCCTCTCTAACTTGCCCGGGCATTGATGATAAAAATTTTTCATATTTAATTTTAAAGGAGATAAATAAATGAGAAAATATATATTTATTTTTACTATAATCTTATCAATCATTTTAATTTTTTCTGCTTGTAATTATAATAAAGTAGAACAACAAACTCCTGTTGATTTTCCTAATGTAGAAAATTTTGAAACTGCTTTAAATAACGGAGAAAATCTTATAGGAAAAACTGTTTCTTTTACAGTAAATAAAATTACTCCTAATAGTTCTTTTGGTTATAATTTAATGGCTGGCGAACATTTAAATTTTTGTTCACCTACTAACCCAGGAGTTCACATAGGTGATACAATTATAGTAAGAGTAACTGAAATATATTCAGTTATTGGATCATACATTATTACTTATGATCTATTATTTATAGAAATATAAAAAAGTACTTGACAATATCTAAAACTTGTGCTATACTATAATTACCAAAAGAAAAGGAGAAATAATCATGGATAAACGCATGAACAAGATGGATGCCGAAACCCTTCAGCAGTTTCTGGCTTTCCGTAAAAGAGCTTCTCGTGTGCCTGCTAAAAAAGGCAAAGGCTCTTACAGCCGTAAGAACTTTAAGAAAGGGGTGTAGTATAATGGCGCATTTTAAAGTTACTTTTAATGATAAGTACTATGGTCTTCATGTCACGCATTTTGAAACATTCCCAGAAGCGCAAGAATACTGGGATGATTATGCAAATACTGAAACTTGTGTTGCTGGTGAAATGGTAGACCTTGACAATGGTGAAATTATCTGGTCATTTGATGAGGAACATTAATGAACATTTATACAATTATTTTTATTATTCTTTTCTTTATTGTATTAGCCGCCAAGCCTACTTATATTCTTATGGCAATAGATGACGAAGAAAGGTGCGGCAGTCTATTAGGATGCACAGGACTTATAGTCGCATTATTCTTAAAGATTAAATATTCTAATAATGTTTTTATTATTTCAAGAAATCAATATGAACAAGCGTATGAATTTATGTTTAAACGACAGAGAAAATAATTTTCTCTGTTTTTTATTTGCCCGGGGTCTTGTTAAAAAAATAACTTTTCAAAAAGTTATTGACAAATAGCTAATTTTTTAGTATACTATTTATAGAAATTAAGAAAGGAAAATCAAAAATGAAAATTGAATTTGAAAGTAAAAGTGATGGATTTGTTGTTCTTACTCTTAATGAGTATAATCATTTGAAAGAATTGGCAGATCAGGCTGATAAACTGTGGGAAGAACATATTAGGAATATCTTGAAAGGAAATAACAATTAAAAAGGAGAGTTAATCTCTCCTAACTAACCCGGGCGTCCAGCAAAATGCACAAAGAAATTGAATTTTCAACTCTAAAATTTGTACATTATCCCATCTTGCAAAAAAGTAAAATCTGTAGTATACTATAATTGTCAAGGGGAGAGAAAGGAACTGCTCACGGCAAGCCAAGTGAGAGAAGGGTTCAAATCCCAAGGTGGACGCGCCTGACCACGAAACTTTTTTAAAAAAGTTGTGAAAAACCTCTTGACAAACCCCACAAAGTGTGGTATAATAAAAATGTAAATAAGGGTTGCGACCGAACGCAAGAAAGGAATTGATACTATGACTAACAAGATGACAAACGTGAAGGCTCTGGCTTATGTTCTGGAGAATTGCGAACTGCCTGATGAGATTCGGGAGAAATGTGAAGCTATGAAGGCTTCGTTTGAAAAGCGGGCTTCTCGCAAGTCCAATGGGCCTACCAAGGCACAGAAAGCTAATGCGGAAATCGCAGAACAGATTGCTACTGCGATGGTCGCAGGTGAGTGCTACGGCTCTGCTGAAATTGCAGGTCTGATAGCGGCTCTGGATGGTGCTTCTCCGCAGAAGGTCACTGGCGTAATGAAGGGCCTGATTACTAACGGCACTGTCGTTGCAGAAAAGGTCAAGGGCAAGGCGTCCTATCGTCTGGCCTAACCTCTAATAAACTCCACTTCGGTGGAGTTTATTTTTTTACCTAGAGTTAGACGCCTCTAACCGCCCGGGCGCGCAAAAGTTACAAAAGAAAGACAAAAAATTTCTAAAAAAACCCGTTGACTTTTTTCTGAAATATGGTATAATAATAATTGTTGAGGGACATGAAGATAAGCCCCAACAGAAAGGAATAAAAAAAATGCTGAAAACTGATGACGTAATTATTATGATTGACACAGAAACCACAAATGATATTGATTGCCCCATTGTTTATGATGTTGGGTATCAGATTTTCACTCTTGATGGAGAACTTTTTTGTGAGCGTTCTTTTGTCAATGCTGACGTTTTCCTTGATAAGGAACTGATGGCAAGTGCTTATTTTATCGATAAAGTTCCTAATTATTGGAAAGAAATTAAATCTGGCGAAAGAGAACTTAAAACGTGGCGCAATATTAAAAGACAGATTGCTGATGATTGCAAGCGTTTTAAAGTAACTGTAGCTTGTGCGCATAATGCCGCTTTTGATAATCGTGCGCTGAATACTACGCAGAGATACCTTACCACTTCAAAATACAGATACTTTCTTCCTTTTGGAATTACTTGGTATGATACTCTGAAAATGGCTCGTGCAATTCTGAAAGATAATCATGAATACGGTGAATTCTGTTATAATAATGACTATCTGACTACAAGAGGATGCAGACGTTATACGGCAGAAATTATTTACAGATTTCTTACAGGTTGTAATGATTTTGAAGAAAGTCACACTGGCTTGGAAGATGTAAAAATTGAAAAAGAAATTCTGAAATATTGCATCTCACAGAATCCAGAAATTGATGGTCGCCTTTGGGCCGATTAATCTAACAAGGGTTAGCATAGTCTAACCCCTGACCCCGGGCATTTCTTGTTCACAATTTATTTACATTTTACCCTATTGACTTTTACTTCCAAAAGATGTATAATAGAAACTGAAGAAAGGAGTGCATGACATGAAACAGTTTTTTAAAATTGAAACAAGTTATAACTTTGAGTGGAATGATTTGCGGTCAATCATTACTGTTATTAATGTTATTTTAATTTTATCTGTTGGTCTTTCTGTTTCTTGGCTTGGTCTTGCTGTCGCATTCTTTGGGCTTGTTAAAGATTTCACAACTGACCATCGCATTAATAGTATCATCATGCACTTTTCTAACGTTATTTTAAATAGTTATTTTCTTTTAATTTTCTATAAAATAATTTAAAAACCCCATTGACAGGGCAATGGTTTTGTGATATAATGTAATTGTTAAGGGACAAGAGGTTAAGCCCTAATAAGTAAAAAAAAATAAAGGAGAACAAAAAAAATGGCTTATTGCTCAATGGAAGATTGTAAAAGGTATGGTCTTTTTGAAGACGCAAAAGAAAGATATGAAAATACTTCTCGGCGTTGGAAAAATGCTTGGTGGGATGTCATTTGTGAAATTTGGGAAAGCTTTGAGCGATGGCAGGAAAAATATACTCTTGATAGAATTGCAAAAACCATCATTAAAAAGATTGCAAAAAAATGTAGGACTACTCGTTCTCGTGAAGATATTATTGATCGAGTCTGTGTAACTTTTGCAAAAGGAACTAAAGTTTGTTATCTTTTTAAGTTTTACGACGAATATGATAACATTATTTATAGCAAAGTTGGCACGACTGAAGATAGTTTTAGAAAACGCATTTCAAGTGAACTTCGCAGTTATCGTAAAAATGGTGACCCCATTAAGTATGCGACTATTGAAAGTGTAATTGATACAAGCCATTATTGCCCTGAAGGGGCAGAAAGTCAGGCTCGTGCATACTTTATTAAAAAGTTTAATAGTAATTTCATTAAGAATGATAGATTTACTTGTGATATTGATGTAAACGAATTTAATGAAGTTGTAAAAAATTATCTGGCTATTGCATAAGTATTAAGAAAACTTTGTATTTTTACAAAGTTTTTTTTATTGATCTTCAGTTAGACACCTCTAACTGCCCGGGCCACCTAGTTAAAAAATTTTTTTAAAAAACTTCTTGACTTTTTGCTGATTTGTGGTATAATAGTTATAGTAAAACAAAGGAGATAAAAAGAAATGAAGAATTGTGTGCATCCTCGTAAAGCTTATAATCTCATGAAAGCTTTTCTTAATACTGCTTCTGATTTGTATTGTGATGATGAAAAGACTGAAATCCTTTTGCACAAGTCTGATTCTTTTGCGGCTGAAAGCGTAGACTGCGTTGCTGATTGTGAGAGTCTTGAAGTTTATTATAATTATGATAATCTTCATGACGAAGGGTCAAAAGTTTTTCGTTCCTACTGGACAAGGCGTGAAAAAATGCTGAAAGGTTTTGCTGACATTACTTTAAGTTTGCTTCATGAACTTGGGCATCTTGAAACTAATGATGAAGTCCGTAAAAATTTTTCGTATGAAATGCGACAGCTAACATGGAGCGCAATAGATTTTACTTACGAAAGTGTTGAAGAAAAAAACCTGAAGTATTTTGAAATGCCAGATGAAACCGCCGCTACTGAATGGGCAATTAAATGGTTGCAGAACGCAGAAAACCGCAAGACTGCAAAAGCATTTGAAAAAAAGTTTATGGCTTGCTTTGCGTAAAGCAAGTCTAACTTGTCCGGGCGCCCAGGCAAAATGCACAAAAAAATCGTATTTTTAAAATATATTTTTGTACAAAATTCCATCTTGTTTTTTTTAAAAAAATTTGGTATACTATAATTATCAAGGGGAGAGAGAATGCGAACCACGAAAGGTACTCTCTGTTTTGGATACACGTTAACGAAAAAACTTTTTCAAAAAAATTTGAAAAACCCTCTTGACAAACTTCACAAAGTATGGTATAATGTAAATGTAATTAAGGGTCGCAACCAATAGCGAGAAAGGAATTGATACTATGTCAGAAAAGATTACTATGAAGCAGGGATTCACTCGTGCGCTTGAGGATTATCGCAAGCTTGGTGATGAAGAAATGGTGGCTTTCTTTGAGAAGCGTCTTGCACAGGTTGAGAAGAAGTCTTCGACTGAAAAGAAGTTGACTGCGCATCAGCTTGAGAACGAGAAGATCAAGGAAGGCATCCTTGACAACATGGAGATTGACAAGCGTTACACGCTGTCAGACATGCTCGTTTCATTTGACTGCTTCCCTCTGGGAATGACGTTTCAGCGTCTTTCGGCTCTGCTGTCACAGCTTGGAGCGCGTGGCACTAATCAGATTGTGCGCACGGAAGAGAAGGGCAAGGCGTATTTCTCCCTTGCCTAATCTGTGAAAAAATTATAGAGACTCTCAATAGAGTCTCTATAATTTTACATCAACACTTTAGCACTTTAATGTGTTAAAGCGCGCCCGGGCAGTTTACATAACAGCAACAAATCACGCACAGACTTTTTAAATAGTTTACATAAGAAAGTCGTTGACATAATACTTTTTTTGTGGTATACTATTTATAGAAATTAAGACAAAGGAGAAATGTAAAATGATTTGGACAGTTATGATTTTTGGAACGGTTATTGGTTGCCTTTGCGGTATGGCAGTTTCGAACATGTTTACAGAATAGGAAGAAAAAGAAAAAGAAAGGAAAAAATAATGGAAACCTACATCACCCTTACTTATCTTGCTATTGGTGCTTCAATTTTTGTAGTATGGCTTTTGAAAAATTATTTCGCGCATGAAAAAAATTTTTTAAATTCTTTTGATAAACCACTTGACAACAAGGGCAAATGGTGGTATAATTAATACAGTAAATAAGAAAGGAAAAAATAAATGAAGATTGTTCCTATTGTAAAAAATGTTTTGGCTGTTGAAGAAGAAGATTGGAAACGTCTTATCACTTTGACTGCTGATTTTGCAAGAATTTGTAATTCAGAATCTTGTGAATCATGCCCCCTTGGAAAGTTTTGCGCAGATCATGCAAGTCCTTCACAGTATCTTAATGAACTGATTGCATTCTTGGATGATTAAGAAAGGAAAATAAAATGACAACTACTTCAATGAGTTTCCCGAATGAATGTGATGGATACATCAGTCAGATTAAAATCGGTAATAAAATTTATAAACTGCGCTGTGAAGTTGTAGAATCTCATCCCATTATTTGCAAACGCTGTGGAGCGTCTTTTCAAATGCGCTACGGCGAAGGGCAGTGCAGTCATTGCGGGACATACTATACCACACATTTTTACGTTGATGAAAAAGAGGTCTAATTAGACCTCTTTAACTTTTACCCGGGCGCTCGTTCATAATTTATTTACATTTTACCTATTGACTTTTTGAAGATTTTATAGTATACTATAATCACTTCGGGCGATAAAGGAGAAAACAAGATGACAAGAGATTATTTCAAGCGCATTACCACAGAAGGTTATACTGCTGAAGATATTGGGTATGCATCTTTCAAGCGTGGACGTGAAATGCAGATTAAAAAAATAATCAAACGTCGTGCACGTAGAATTGACAAACTTGCATTGAATAAACAATTTTCAACAAAGTAAAAAAACCCTCTTGACAAACCATTAAAAGTATGGTATAATGAATACAGAAAACAAAACAAAAAGGAGAAAAAACAATGGCTGAAAAAATCACTTATGACGTAATAAAGAACATCGGTGTACTCTCGGAGTCGGGTGTATGGGAAACACAGGTTAATCTGATTTCTTGGAATCATGGGAAACCCAAATTTGACATTCGCAAGTGGAATACTGAAACCGAAAAGATGAGCAAAGGAATTTCTCTCACGGAAGATGAGTTTCGTGCGCTTGGCGAGCTGATTGCCAACTATTTCGATGAGCAGGAAGAGGAGGAGTAAGACTCCTCTAACCTGCCCGGGCATACTTTAATACAGTAAAGTAATAAAGCAGAGTTTACCATAACTCTGCTATCTGACCCTTTTTTATAAAATTGTCATAGTCATTTGCTAATTCATCCACGCTTACGCAATGCCGATTAGAAAAATGAATTACATTATGCTCAATTCTTTCAACTGTTACAGAATACTTATACTCTGTAGCATTAAGAAAGTATAATGCTTTAGTTAAGTTTTCAATATTCATTATTCTACCTCACAAACTTTTGCAACAGTATCAGGGGTACATGCCCATTCTTCAGTCTCATCAAAATAATCGTACTGATCGAACACTTCCCAATCTCTATCCATTGCAGCTTTCAGAATCTCTGAAGCACTTTCGTAAGCAACAGCGCGTGCAATGTCGCCTTCAGTATGTCCAAGACGATAATAATTCGCACGTTCGCGAATAACGCCATACGCACGCTGAACGCACAGTTCATCATCATTCATTTCTTCAAAACGCTTTGTAGACCACATAATTTTTTTCTCTCCTTTTTTATTTTCTATAAACATTATACTCCAAAAATTCTAAAAAGTCAATAAGTAAATTGTAAACAATTTGTGAACGCCAGTTGCCCGGGCAACTAGTTAGAGACATCTAACGCGCGCGTCTATAAAAAATCACTTTGTGAAAAACCTGACAGCAAAGTCAGCGCCCCGTTTTTGGGCGCGCCCGGCCTGCGTAGGCCGAAATTACCATTATATCACATTATAGAAAAATTGTCAAGTATTTTTTTAAAATTTTTTTTGTCATTATTTTTTCCCGAAATGTAACCCTTTGTAACTAAATTGTAACCGTTTTGTAACCAGTTCGTAACCATTCTGTAACTATTTGTAGCTTTTCCGTGGCGGTTGAGCAAGCCACCCCCATATGGGCCCCTATTTGGTTGAAAGTTGGAAAAAACCAGCCTATCTCATCGCCCCGCTGACTAGTCACAGCCCCGAAACGCTCGATTGTAAGTGGCATTGGACCTGGACGCCCCCATATGCGCGCACATTTGGTTGAAAGTTGGCTTCCCGAAACTGCACTATAAAACGGTGCCGCCTTGACTTTTTAAAAAAAATTTGATATAATATTAAAAAAAACCTATTTTTTTTTGAGGGCAACTCATCTTGATTTTTTAAAAATTTTATTATATAATATAATGGGATAATATATTTATATATATAAATCGCGCAGTTTTTATACACTCCATTACTTAATGGAGTGCATTTTTATGCGTTCATATGACCTCCATAATACACCGCTATATTGTATCAAAACGATATAATGCACAGCGATATTGTATCAAAATGATACAAAAACGCCGTCATTTTGTATCAAAACGATGTAAAACGCCGCTATATTGTATCATTTTGGTACTATTACACCACTATTTTGTATCAAAACGATACTATTCACCGCTATATTGTATCAAAATGATACAAAAACGCCGTCATAATGCACCAAAACGATACAAAACGCTGTGTTTTACATCAAAATGATACAAAAACGCTGTCATTTTGTATCAAAACGATACAATACACCGCTATATTACATCATTTTGGTACATAGTGACCGTCATATAGTATCAAAACGATACAATACACAGCCGATTACATCAAAACGATACAATGCACAGCGTATTGTATCAATTTGATACAAAGCAATAAAAAAATGGCGCACTGCATCATAACGACACAATGCGCCTCTACAAAGGAACACACTCTACTCTCTATTTTAAAAATCCCAACTACGTTGTACAGTTATATGCGGGGCCGCATAAAAAACTCCATCTACTAGATACCTCTGCTCTTCCAAGCTGGCCAATCCGCGCGTAATAATATTCCTAGTAATCCCCATGCGCTTTTCAAGGTCTGGCGCATTAATTACTATTTCTTCTCCTGGTTCTAGCGTCATAAAATACAACCACATAATAAGCCCCGACTTATTAAGATTACTAATAGGTTCTTTAATGTTCGCATTATTAAATTGTATAATGACCTTATCATTATCCATTTGAACAGTCCTTGCTTTACATCTCGCCATTCTATTTTCCGCCTGCCTTTGAATAATTAGACATTGCTACATTTAATTCCTGCGACATTTTAAATACCCAGGCATCCTTTCCTTGATTCAGAGGATTATTGATTATGCCTATAGGTAGAAAACCTTGTTTAATTAAGTAAACTAGCATTTGATGTGTATAAATTATTGTACATCTATCCATTGTGCTATTTTACCTCTTTATTTATCATATATATATCATTCTCTTTTATTCTATATATATTATATCAAAAATTTTTTAAAAAATCAATATAATATGCCATATACTTTTTTATAAAAAAAATATTCCCCCATTATAATTTTACCAAATTTTTTATAAAAAAGCAAATAACACAACTATAATGACATATGCCACCGCTATGATTTGAGGCTCTTCGCCTTAATTTTAAGTCAATTTGCCTCGCAAAAATTTTCGCTTAATTCTGGTCATTTTTTCATATTTTTCAATAGTACAGTTCCATACAGGCCAACGTAAGATATTACCAGAATTTTCCAAGAGAGTTTTTGGAAGCATTATAAAATGAACGACGGTCGACCGACGATCGACGAACGTTCCAAGAGCAAAAAGAAAAATGAGATTTATAAAGTTCCATGCCCGAACTCGAAAACCCCACAGTTCCATGCCAAAGTTCAAAATTGCCTAGCTCCATTTATTCAAGATCGAAATTTGAAAATGCCCTGTTAAAATAAAAATGGTTTTCCCACCCTCCCACCCTTATATTATAACATATTATTTTTAAATTTTCAAATGCGCAATCCATTTTTCAAATCTATTTGCCACGCAAAAACCTAAAAATGAAGTTCTGTACATTTCTTGGTCTTTTTCAATGTTAGCGTTTAAAAAATAAATGTTTTTGCCTAATACTTCAATGCTCCTTTGTCTTTTAGAAAAAATCCAAGAGCAACAGAGAAATGAAAATCTAAAATAGTACTAGTGCGCTAGGTGGGAAGATATTTTAAATGCGCTATTCAAATTGACATTTTAAGCCACGCAAAAATCATTTTTCGAAGAAGTGTACGTTTTTTAATACATTAGGATGCTATTGTCGAAATGTAAAGCGCTGAAGCTATTAAAACTCGGACCCGAAAACTTTAAGAAAAATATTAAGGAAAGAAAAAATGCTGTTGAATTGACTTTTTAAAAATTTTTTGATATAATATATATAGGAAAAAGGAAAAATGTACTTTGATAAAGGAATATTTGTGATGGTGGCGATGACGAGGAATTAAAGAGGGCCATATAGACGCGGGAGGGAGCAGGGCTGTACTCCAGTTTTAATATAATATTCTACAGTTTTATTCTCCCATTATAACCTAATATGTCTATACCCTTTAAATCCTTTATGATATTTTCGCCTTTTATCTTCCTTTAAAACAAAATATACTTGTTCTCCTTCCCAAAATTTATTTATACCAAGTGCATTACCAATAGCCCCAGACTACTATTCATAATAATAGTCAGGTAAATTGTCGCCTTTTTTAGGCCAGCGCTATCGTGGTTTTACATAATTCCTTTCTAATTTTTTCATAACTTTTTTTTACTTCCTCCTTATAAGAACAGAATGCAATAACGCATCCTGTTCTTTTTATTCGTTTGACGATCGACGATCGATTGACGCTCGCTTCTTGGAGCCGACATTCAAAATCGCAATTATAGATTTATTATTCTTCTATATTAATTTCTTCTACTACTTCAAAATTATGATCTATTATATAATCTATAGTTTTATCTATATTATAATTACACTATTCCCATATATCTAATATATAATTACCAGACATATGTAATAATTCACATATATTACTAAATATTTCATATATACTATTTACTAATAATACTTCATTACTAGTAATTTGATCTTTATCTAACTATATTAATATAATCCATGTATTTAACATAGTTTTTAATATATTTCTTATATTCTATTCATACATAATACTATTTATTTACTCCTTAATAATTAATAATAATATACTACCATTACTATATTACTTTATATATTACTATTATTATAATATATTATTATTACTATAATATATATATAATATATATAATATATATAATATATATTAATATTAGGATCCAAATTTTGAACTACCCACGCGAAAAAGTGAAGCAAAATTATCTAAAAATAATATACGACCACATCTCCCGTGTGCGAGGAACGTTTGTCGATTGACGGTCGATAGTTCATTTTTTTTACTATGCCACCGTCAATAATTCAATTTTTGGATCACTTTATTTAGACCTCATACGGTTGATAGTCTAAATTTTGGATCACTTATTTAAAGCCCTATGACCGTCCATAGTTCAAATTTTGGATCACTTAATTAAGCCTCTAGTCAGTCAGTAGTCTAAATTTTGGATCACTTTATTTAGACTATACTCGGTTGATAGTTCAATTTTTGGATCACTTTATTAAAACCTAACACCGTCAATAGTCTAAATTTTGAACTACTCATACAATTTTTAGACTATCAACCGTTGCTACTACAATTTTTAAACTATACACAGTCAGTAGTTCATTTTTTGTATTATGACGGTCAATAGTTCATTTTTTTTACTATCACACCGCTATAAAAGTCTCCTTTTTTGAATGTATAATACCAATTTTAAAATCCGTAAAAGTTGCCTTGCGCGTTCCCATTTTTGTCCCATTCTTCTTCCTAATCTTTGGCAGGTGATTCGGGCAGTACTGGAACCTCCGTAAAGATAAAATTCTTTTTATCGTCAGTCAATTTTATTAAGTAACCCTTATCAATTAACTCGTCTCGAGCGCTATCAAAAGTACCTAAAGAAACACCTGCATCTTTCGCGAAAACCGAACGGTAAAGTATCCAGTTCGTCATTGTTCGAGAGTTTTTTGCAAGATAGAACCAGAGTTTAAAGGCATTCCCTTTTAATTCCTTTAATGCCATCATAGATGCATCAACATTCAACATTGCATAAGGGTGTTCACTGTCAACTGGAATTCGATTTTCATATTTAACCCTAATAATATCATTTTTATTGGCTGCCATTCTCATTACCCCCACTCTTGGAGTTAGTTAAAGAAGTTAAAAGTTTAGTAAAAACTATATCAAATTCTTCGCTTCTTTTAAACACCCAATATTTGTATTTTGAATTAAGAGGATTAGGTAATGTCTTAACAGGGAAAAAACCCTATGAAACTAAATTCTACATTATTTTCATAGAATAAACAGACTAATATTCATTTTTCATAAAACATAAAGCCCCTCAATTAGATAATTTGTTATTTTGTTTATTTGAAAAAACGCTATTCAATTGTAGCTCTATTCTACAAAAAAATTTGACTTTTGTCAAAAAAAATTATATAATAAATAAAAGAGAAAGGAGTAGATATTTTTATGGAATTTTGTTTATCTTCTCGTTAGACTAAAGAATATTTAGCACAAGCTGATTAGATTAAAGTTGCATCACGAGATTATAAATAGATATATGATTTAATAGAAGATTACCCTAATGCCAAGATTATTTTAAACTATTAGGGACTTATTGAAGATACTTTAAAAGAATTAAATATATTAGCTAAAGGTAAATTAATACTTTGCCTTTTTAAAATAGAAGACAGTGCCGTTGCCAAAAAATTGGAAATTCCTTACTATTTTTCACAACCAGTTTATACATTAAGTTAGTTAAAAGCAGTTAAGGAATTGGGCGTTTGTTATGCCCTATTAAGTGATGAAGTCGCGCATCAAATGCATTATGCAAAAATGATAGGAGTTCCTATTCGTATGATTCCAAATTTAGGACATATTGATGGATATCCAAGAGAAGATGGAGTAACTGGGGCATGGATAAGACCAGAAGACATAGATGCATATAGTCTTTACGTGGACACAATTGAATTTGGCGCTCAACCTGAACGTCGTGAACAAGTATTATTTAGATTATATTCTAAAGATAAATATTGGCCTGGGGATTTAGGTCGTATAGTTCAAGATTTAAATTATATTGGCAATAATCTAACAATTAATAGTCAATTTTCACAACGCCGCATGAATTGCGGAATGAAATGCGCTTATGGGAATTGCACATTGTGTTATGATTTGATGAAAATTAGCAGTGCGCTTCCCAGGTTCGCGGATTCTCAAACCAACACTATAAAATAATTAAAGGAGAAAAGTATGAATCATACAGATATTGAAAAACGCCTTCGTGCTGGTGAATCAGCAGAAGATATTGCAAAGGATTTTACTACATAGTTAAATGCTGCTTTAGCAGTTATTAACAAAGAAAAAGATATTTAGAATGATGCTCAATTAACTGCGGATAGTTGGAATCATTTTGTACAATCTTTCTTTGCTGTTAATAAAATTCCTAAAGGATTCTTAATAGAAGACTTTATGATTAAAGGAAATGATATTGTAAAATTATTATAGTCATTTGTAAAGGCAGTCCCTGCTCTTGAAAAATACTCTAGTACTATTGAAGAATTAAAAAAAAACAATATAGACGAAAAGATTAATACAACGGTTACGGAATTTGATAAAACATTGAAAGACTTTTTTAAAAAATTT
>JAEEGL012591257.1_pt1 | contig 42591 bp, 32 predicted proteins | sample 9134231 | NCBI WGS metagenome assembly JAEEGL01 (sample SAMN16246548, study PRJNA631951) | gut metagenome | biome: gut microbiome; feature: rumen; material: fiber-attached | host: Bos | place: Iran: Karaj | collected 2018-10 | reverse complement strand
GCGTGTTATATCCGTACCAAGCACCTTGTCAGCCTCAACAATTATGCCGTGAGAGCCGTTCACGCTCTTCCTGCCCATTATGGAAACGGTGACTGTGTCAACGCCTGCACGGCGCAGAACATCCACCGGAGTCAGTGCCTCTATCTCTTCAAAACCGTCTGCCAATAAAACATATACCTTACTCATTTCTTTTCTCCTCTCTTCTCCGATAAGATCGTAGGGGGGTGGCCATGGGCACGCTATGGATGAGCCCGGACGCGCTCCGGGGAACTATTGAAGCGCATGGATGCGTTCCGGACGCGCGTTGATCTCCCCACGGATCATTTTATCATTCGACGGCAGTTTTTTCAAAACAATTATGGAAGGATTACGATCGGATGGGTTTCATTCTATCATGATCCTGCCAAGCTTAGGTGAAGCAATCTCCAGCACGATTGAAAGGTCTTTTCTCGAGACCACTACAAGCGTTGTGTCCGACTGTTCATCCGCCTGAGTGTCTTGTGTATAGAAAGCCAGATACTCCTCCGTTACCGCAAGATCGCGGTAAATGTGTATTCCGGGCTTTGTTGTATAGATTACGTTTCCCTTGGAATCAACTACCGATTCGCCAACGCTTGCCTGTGCAGAGTGCGGAACAGGGTCGACATAATACAGCTCTCCCGCGGGATCTCTTGTAAAAAGCAGGCCATGGTAATATTCTACGCCTGTTTTGTCATTATAGACCACAAGCACCTCGAGTGACGGGCTCTCGTGCAAAACACCCCAGACCGTCTCCTCATCCATCCATTTAACTGTCTCAACGTTCATGCCAAGCGGGTATTCAAGTTCAATGCTCACATCCTTTTCGCCGCCCTTAACTTCAAGCAGGAACCGGTATGAGTTATCGATCCTGGTTATAGATGCATATCTGCCGCCGCTGCTGTAGGCTTCTGTGTTTGCCGTAAATACATCATTCGGGAAAATGTCTATGAAAAGGCTGTCCGCAAGCTTGTAGATTTCGGTACAGCCGATATAGGTGCCGTTTGACATGATGCTGTTATATGTCACTCCGAGTTTCCCGTTGTTGATGGCTTTGAACATGTCACCTTTGACCGTTATGGGTGCAGGCAAGCCGCTTTCCGCATAATACAATTTGTTGTTTTCATCAAGGGCGTACCTTTTGCCATCGACCTCGATATAGATAAATGCAGCATCGGGAGTGCTCTTGAAGTGATTCAGGCTCTCAACGTTATATCTGCTGTAATAAAGCCCGTCACCTTTTGATGCAACTTCGACAGCGCCCACGCCGTTTCCCAAAGTATCGTACAGGCAGAACAAAACAGAGGCAGAAAATGTGCCTTCAGAGTAATCATAGGTGTAGACCGGGGACGACACAACATAGGCGGCTTTTTGATTTGAGCTGACAAGTGCGTTGTACTCCGCATTGTTTGAAAAACTTATAGAGTTCGCAGAGTTTATGAACATGTCGGAAATATAGTTCTCGTTTGATTTAACGTTTCCAAGCCATTTTGCGACCCATCCGAGTTTCGAAGTATCGGGTGTTTCCGCAACTTTACTCGCATCGATCGCGGGCTCTCCTTCTGAAGATGTGGGCCCCGCGGGCGTGCCCGAAACAGCCGGATCAACTGGACTTCCCGAAACAGTAGGCCCGTCCGGGTCTGCCGGCTTGCGGTTTCCGGCCAACTTGATCACAAAAGGTGTAGCGGTAAGAAGCAATGCCGCAACAACAGCCGCAGCAACAGCGATCTTTCCCGTTATGACACTCCTGCCCGGCTTTTGTTCTTCTGTTTCCGCAGCTTCTTTTATATATTTTTCATCAATGCCGTCTATGGCCTTGTAAAGATCTTCCCGTTTCATATGCATCCTCCTTTATTGCTTCGAGGGCAGTCCTCAGAGAAATCCTTTCTTCGTAAGAAATGCTTTAAGATCCTTTCTGATCCTTGCAAGCTTTGTTCTTAACGCTCCGTTGCTCATTCCCATGAGCTTCGCAATATTCTCATACGAATCGCAGAACCATATGCGTCGAACGAACACTGTCCTGTCGCGCTTTGAAAGACCCCCGAGGAATTCGTTCAAAGCCGCTTTAAGCTCGTCTTCGTACACCTTTTCATCCGCACCGCTTCCTAAGATCAGTTGATCCAGTTCATCCATGCTTTCCACATAGTTCGTCATTCCGTTCTTCGCCTTGTTCCTGTTGTACATCCGCAAAGCTCTGTTTTTCACTGTGGTGCACAGATATGGCAACAGCCGCTCCGGGTCATCCGGCGGAGAGTTCCAGACCTGCAGGTACGCGTCATTCAGACATTCCTGCACATCGCGCTCATCGGAAAGGATGTTTCCGGCTATCTGCGCGCATACCCGCTCATATTTAGTTGACAGTTCCGCAAGCGCTTCCTCGGACTTTTCCCGTATCAGCGCTACGATCCGGCTGTCATCCATACATTTTCTCCCCCATCAAATGTTATGTCAAACTGCATGCGGACAAACCGCCCAGATGAGCTTTCATCCGTGCATCGATTATTTTTTCACAGGTGATTCCCCCTCGGACCACAGCACCCTGCCGGGGTTTTTAAGGTCTTGTATCGTTGCGCGCAGTCCAAGCCCGCTTATCTCGACGACACGTGTAAGGGTGCATTCCGTTAACACTCCGTAAACGTAAGTGTCAGCATAATATGATGCATACGATATATCATAGCCTGAGCTTGACATACGTGAGTAATTGAGAACGACCCTGCCTCCGGATTCGGTCAGCGTAAGCCCCAATAATGGAATACCGGAATAACTGAAGCAATAATGATCATCACCGTCTATGACAGCAAGAACAAAAGAGTTTGTACTGGAAAGCGGAATGTAGCCAAGCAGATAAAGCTCATCTTCTCCGTCTTCGTCAATATCTCCGAGCGCTGCTTCGTAATACTGCACACGATCCGTTACATCATCCGGGATAGTGAACGGAAGCTCGTCCGGCTTACTGAGATCTTTGAAAAGCTGCACTTTTGATTTCGAAGACTGCCCGGCGCTGTCCGGATAGAGCATCTTCTTCACTTTAATTTTGTAATCTTCCATGAGGGTCTTAGCATCCACATTGTCATGGATAACTCTGTAACCGGGAATATAACTGGAAAACGGGTTTTGCCAGGGCACAATATAAACTTTGCTTTCATCAACAGCATAGGTCGCAAGGATAGCATACATTTCCGCTCTTGAAACTCCTTTGAGCCCAAGCATTTCACTCGACAGCCAGTCGCGCTCCTCTTCCGAGTGCGGAAGCAGTGCAAAAGAATAGCTGTCCTTAGCCATCTGCCAGACATAAACATCGAGACCGTTTGTTGCATCAAGACCAAAGTAGGCCGGAACTTTATCGATCAGTTCCGCCTGCTTCAATGTCAGCTTCTCTTTGTCCGTTTCCCCTATAACAGGAACAGGAGATGGCGTTGGGGTCAACTTGTCGCCTGCAGGTGACGGTGTTGTATTGGCGCCGACAGTTGTGGGAGTGGCGTTCTCGTTTGATCCTTTGGCGGGATCCGAAGATGCATTTCTGCCTTTAAGATACACAATATAGATCGTCGCCAAAACCGCATAAACAGCAAGTATAATGATAACAACAATGAATCCTTTTGACTTCATAAGCACGCTCCTTCTTGCTAAAATATATCATACAATGTATTTTCATACAACCTACGTTCGGGCTGCTCTTCACACATCCTCTCATACTGTAAGATACACTCTTAAGAGAAATGTTACAGACTTTTTTTGCACATGAGTCACTGAGTGAGTCACTGAGAAACGACCCTGCTGACTCATTTTTTGAGTCACTGAGAAACGACCCTGCTGACTCATTTTTTCGCATGAAAAACCGCCCCCGCACTCGCGGGGACGGCCTTGGTCCAACATTATTATCTTAAAGTATATCCTTTTGCTTCCAGGAGTTTAAGGATCTCTGCCTTGTAGCCGTTTACGGTGTCGAGCTGCAGCGTGCCTTCGTACGATACGAACTGCAGGCGGACTGTCATGCTGGCTTTGCCTTCGGGCATCGTTTCGTCTGTAAACAGGTCGATGAATGAAATGTCGCGCAGGTACTCGCACTTGTAGTCCGAAATGGCATCCTTAACGGTTCCGAAAGGTGTTTCCTTAAAAAGATCCGCCCGGGACTCTGGCCCGCGGCGGACCTTTTCTTCTGTTTCAAAGGATCTTGCTTTTATCCTTTACTTCATCATATCATCGAGCATGTTGCTTTCTTGCCTGAAAGCAGACCGAGTCTGCCGTAAACGCTCGGAGCGGCACAGATGGCAGCCAAATATTTTCCGTCCCTGTCAAAAGCCCTTGCCAATTCCGCCACTTCCACATTTGCGGCAAGGGTTTCTGTACCTTTTCCGCCACCCGGAAGAACAAGCATATCCGCGTCCGTCATCCGGTCGCGTGTTATATCCGTACCAAGCACCTTGTCAGCCTCAACAATTATGCCGTGAGAGCCGTTCACGCTCTTTCTGCCCATTATTGAAACGGTAACCGTCTCCATGCCTGCACGACGCAGGATATCCACAGGAGTCAGCGCCTCGATCTCCTCAAATCCGTCTGCCAATAGAACATATACCTTACTCATTTCTTCCTCCTGCAATATGATCGTTGGAGTCACGCCACAGTTGTGTTTTGAACGTGCTTTGATCCCCCATGGATCTTTATATCATCCGGTAGCTGTTTTTACAAAACAATTATGGAGTATTTCAAAACAAGGCCGGCTATGGCTCCGAAATGCTTTACAGGGACGCCGTCACGCTTTCTTTTTTGATCAGAAAAGAAAAACTGTATTCTTTTGTCATTGGGTATTGGTATCGGTTGCCGGCGATGGGGCCGCAGCTTCCGGTACCGATACCGGCCTGGAACATCGAAACAGTCACATAGGTACCGCTCCGTATGACATCTTTTGTGTGGCGCATCGGGATCAGCTCCCGGTCCGAACAGGGCTTGATTCCCAGTTCAAAAGCAGCTTCCACCGCTTCAAAGGCGTATGTCTCGTGATCGCCGGATACGGCTGCGAACCTGGTGTCCGAGCGGTTACCCGATTCCTGGGGCCGGATGTATGGCTCCACCATATCGGAAACCCGGCATTTCACGTGTTCGATAGGCGCATGTTCCTTCATATCGGCGTAGCTCTCGCCGTTTCGACCGTAGTAAGATACCCTGTCAAAGGTTTCTTCCAGGCGAAAGGCTTTGGCATACCGCGGGAGAAGTGTTTTTCCCTTCAAAGGCTTGAGAACGCACCTGACAAGAATCCCCTCATCGGTGCCGATATAGTCTGTCGTCTCCGAAAACTTCAGTTTCCCGCAGGAAAGTTTCTTTCTGACCTCCACATATCCGCTTTCCCTGTCAATGGCGACGATCTCCTCCTTAGTGTTATAGAACTGCTGCACATGCAGGGCTCTCGGGAACACTCCCATGATAAGCGCATCATTGTCCGTGGCCGCCCGATAAAGAAGAGTATCCTCTTTAGCCGATTTAAGCGCGCCGAAAGAAACATGCCCCCGCTCATTCACGGAAAAATCCTCGGGAAGTGCTGTTTTTTTTAACTCGCGCATCTTTACAAAATGCTCATTAAGAACAAGCTGCTCCGTTGACGCTGTACGGCCGGTGACGGTATCCACTGTCTCTATATCGATAAAAAAGTCAGCCCCGGTATCATGCCCCGGCATCGGGACCGTGATCTCTTTCCTGCCAAAAGGCGGTACGGGATATGCTTCTTCGTGGAAAAGCTTTCCTCCCGTAAAGAAATGTAAAAGATACCGTTTCCCGTCGGAAAAAGCAGTTGTATTGAATATTTCAAAGCGGTTCTCTCCGCAATGGCGAACCCGGATCGGGCGATAAACAAACCTAATGTGCTTTGCGCCGGAAGAAGGGGTCCTGTCGGGAAAGAAAAGTCCGTCGACACAAAAGTTTCCGTCATGCATATATTCGCCATGGTCGCCGCCGTAGGTATAACTGCCGTCCCCGTGCAGCACCGCATGGTCTGTCATCTCCCAGACGCACCCTCCAAGGAGGTTATCATAGGCATATATCTCCTTCCAGTAGCTTTCAACGTCTCCCGGTCCCACTCCCATGGCGTGGGCATATTCACAAAGAAAATAGGGTCTGTCCATGAAAGCCTGCTGCCTGTGGGTACCTTCGCCGATCCTGTGAAGGTCTTCTGCGGGCGCATACATCTGGCTTGCTATGTCATAAGCGATCCTTTTGCTGTGCACCGCCCCTTCATAGTGAATGGGAAGCTCTGAACGGGCCCTTAAAAACGCCGCCATCTCATCCTGGCATACGTATCCGCCTGCTTCGTTTCCGAGGCTCCAAATGATGATCGACGGGTGATTCTTGTCCCGCTCATACATCTGTTCTGCCCGCTTTACGTAGTGTGCCGCCCATTTGGGGTCTTTGCTGATCCGGCTGAAATCCGGCGGAAAAAGCATAGACTCGGCACCGTGGGTCTCGATATCCGCTTCATCGATTATATAGATTCCCAGTTCATCGGCCAGTTCCAATAAAAGCGGGTCCGGCGGATAATGGGAGGTGCGGATGGTGTTGATGTTGTATTCCTTGCAAAGCTCAACATCTTTTGCTATTTCCCCCGCGGTCATGGTGTAGCCTGCCCTGGGTGAGGTATCGTGGTGGTTGACTCCCTTTAGTTTTAAGAGTTTCCCGTTTAATAAAAAGAGATTTCCTTCGATCAAGACGTGCTTAAAGCCCACCTTCGCGCAGACCGCACAGCTTTCGGTCTCCATGGTGAGCTCATAAAGAACGGGATATTCCGCATTCCACTCCAGGGGCTCAAGATTCTCAAAACAGACGGACCTAAAGCCGTTTCCGTCAATGACAAGAGTACTTTCTTTTTCGATGTTGTGACCCTTAAGGGTTACTTTGCAGTTTGCTTTCCCGGTGCCGAGGATTCCAACCTCCGCGCGGTATTTTCCGTCGGAAAAAGAAGTCTTGAAATTATAATCAAAAATATCCGTTTCATCGCAGGTATACAAAAGAACATCACGGAAAATGCCGTTGTTTCTGAACATGTCCTGACATTCAAGATAGCTTCCCGTGCAAAAGCGTCTTACCACGCACACAAGCTCATTCTCCCCTGCCCTTAAAAAGGGCGTCAGATCGAACTCGCAGGTGTTGTGGCTTCCTTCGGAATAGCCCACGTAAGCGCCGTTAAGGTAAAGTTCCAGACAGCTCGCCACACCCAGAAACGATATGACGGTTCTTTTTGCCGCGTCCCTTATATGGATAAAACGGCGGTACACGCCCACGGAATTATACTCATCCTCCGGTGTGACCCAATGAAATCCGGGCTTAACATCCGCTCCCGTCGTAAAGAAGATCCTGCCGACCTTTTCGGTGGTGGGGATCACCGGGGGGTTAAACGGAAACATGTATCTGGTATTAACGTAGAAGGGCTTAGCGTAACCCGTAAACTGCCAGCAGGAGGGAACCTGCACCCGGTCAAAAGAAAAAGCATCCGTATCAAACACCGTGGGCAGGTCTTTCGGATCCTTAAAAAAGCAAAAGTCCCACTCGCCGTTCAACATTTCAACTTTGTCGGAACGATACCGCTTTTCCGTGATGGGTATCCCTGTCATGAGTTCCTTTTTCCCAAAAGGAATAAAATAGCTCCTGGAGGGCAGGACATTATCCCGTATCACGTCAAAACTGTGATAATTCCCGGTATTAAGTACATATTTCATGTTCCGGTCCTCCGTTAATAAGAAATACTCATTTCAGCAGCTCCCTGCCGATCTGTGTTGTCTTCCCGTCCACCACGTTCTTTACCCACTGAAGCCCCGTACAGTCCTCACGTTCAAAGCGCATGAACTCGGGGACCCAGAGACAGCAGTGCGAGGTTGCTCCGTTATAGGCCACGGGACGGCCCTTGATGTCGTTAAAATTGTAATTATAAAGAAAGAAGCTAAAGTCCGGGATAGAAGCGGCCAGACGCTTCACCGTACCGCAGATGATACGTTCCATCCTCTCTCCCGCTTCCGGGGACCGGCCCATCTCTTTCCTTGTGTCCAAAAAGTTTTGATACATCATCAGCACGTAATCCCGCAGAGAGATCACATAACCGATCTTTACCCTGCCCTTTTGATGAGCATAAAGATATTCAAGTCCGTCGGCCACGGGGTCGCTTGTATGAAGCGCCGCGCTTATGGATTCAGGCACCTTCCAGAGTTTCCCGGCGCATTCCTTCATGTCCAATTCCAAAGCCGCTCCGTCAACGATACAGGTGCAGTCTTTACAATCTGGAAAGCACATAAGAATATCATTGCCCACAAAGGCCGTTCCGAAGCCACCGGCACTGCAGCCCAGCACAGTCAGTTTTTCGGGATTCGGACAAACTTTTTTTGCAAAATCGATGCAAAGATGCAGATTGATATTGCCGTGAGCATAGAAAGTCCGCTCCTTACCCTCTGTATCCCTATAGGTAAACTCACCTGCCCCGCCGTGCATGTCGCCGCTTGAGTAGGGCACATACAAAAGGTTCCAGCCGTAGAAAGGACCCTTTTTTAACTTTTCGTGAAACATGCCAAGTCGGGCGTAAGCGTCCTTGGAGGGTTTACACCAGCTGTCGTAAAAGGTTATGCTGTTTTCATCGAAGGTATCGCCGGAAGGACGGGCAGCGCTGAATTCATCAAAGGCAAAACCGCCGCCGTCAAGCACTATCAGCAGTTTATTTTCCCGTCCGGCGCGAAACAGTCCGTGATAGCGGCTTCCATCACTGCTTACGGCATCTTTGGGATAAAATTTCACAAGATGGTCAGGCCTTAGGGTTCCGTCATATTCGTCTACTTTTTGATAGCGCTTCATGTCATGTAAAAGGCCGATCCATTCCAAATATTTAAATATCATTTTGTCTCCTCTCAGGTCTCTGCAAATGCCTTAAAAAATGCATTTCTGGCTTTCAGTTCTTCAACCGTGCCCTCATCCTCAACGGTTCCGTTTCGCATCACGATCACATGTCCCGCCTTGGCCACAGTGCGGAAATTGTGGGCCACCACAATGGCGGTCCTGCCCCGTGTGAGAACATCGATACCTGTTCTGATCTTTTCTTCCGTAACGGGATCCAGATTGGCTGTTGCTTCGTCAAGGATCAGGTAATCCGGATTTTTGAGCATGGCTCTGGCTATGGCGATGCGCTGCTGCTCACCGCCCGAAAGTTTTCCTCCGTTAAAGCCCACATTGAAGTCCAGTCCGCCTTCATGGGAGGCCACCAGGTCTTCAAGACACGCCAGCTTTATAACTGCCGAGAGTTCTTCTTCCTTTACGTCCCTGACACCGTAACAGATATTGTCACGGATGCTTCCTTCGAAAAGACCTGCATTCTGGCTTACGACACCGAAGCGGTCACGCCAGGCACGCAGGGATACCTCGTTTCCGGCGTCACCCATCCGGATGTTTCCGTCAAAATCCGGATACAGGCGGTCAAGCAGCTTCAGAACCGTTGTCTTTCCGCTGCCGTTGGGACCCACAATGGCTGTGATCTTTCCCTTGGGAATGCAAGCACTGATGTTATGGATCACTTCTCTGCTGCCATAACCGAAGGATACTCCCTCAAGTATTAAGTCAGCATTCCCGGGAAGTTCGCAGCCTCCGAGATCCGGATCTTCTTCTTTTTCTTCCAGAATGGAAACGATTTTTTTACTGCCGCCCTTTGTGGCGGAGAACACGGAGGGAAACTGCGAGAAAAACTGGAACACCAGCACCAGATTGCCTCCGTACGCGTAGAACGCGGCCAGTGTGGTACCCGACGAGACACTGCCGTTTGAGATCAGCAGGCTTCCCACAAGAAACGCTGTCGCAAGCAGTACAAAGGGCAGAAAGAACTGTCCGAACTGCACGCAGGTATTGGCCATGGCGTTATACTTGTCAGCCCTGTAGCGCTCCTCGATACAGCGAAGGCTCGCCGCATTTTCTTTTTCCTCGCTGTTCATTGCTTTAATAAAACGGATGCGGCCGAAGCGTTCCGCCAGAAAAGCGGTAAAGGCCGACAGCTTTCCTGCCACATACAAAGCTCCCCGCTCGCTGAAACGGGCGGTAATGAACATGATGATGATATTAACGATAAAACCTATGATCAAAAGCGGTACCAGTTCTGCGATAGCCGCGTCTCCCACCAAAACCATCAGTAAAAAAGCAACAAGCGTGAAAACAAGCTGTAAAAGTTTGAAGGGCAGGCAGGAATATTCAGGATCCGCGGTAACACGGCTCAATACCCTGTTGGGGCATTCCCTGTCGGAGTAACTTAGGGGAAGATGCATGATCTTCCTCCATATTTTTTTTCTGATACGGGTCGAAAGTTCCACGAATCCCAAATCCGCTACCACGGCCGCGAAGGAAAATATGTAGCCCACAAAACACATCAGCGCATACATAAAGATTGGCGACAGATCCTTGAATTTTCCGACGGAGATGGCGGCTACGGCGTCAGCCTGGGTTGCGACGATCAGCGTACCCACAAGGTATAACAGTGAGCCGAAAAGTGTTCGGAGCACCGGCAATCTTACCCCTTTATAAAGAGTCCTCAAGGGCTTTTTGGTTTTGACCGTGATGTTTTCCGTTACAAGACCGGACTTGTTCCTCATGCCTTTTCCTCCTCTCCTGCCGTTAACAGCCGACGGTAAGCGGGACAGGTTTCTTTCAGCCTGTCGTGAGTTCCCATGCCATCGACACGGCCCTTGTTAAGGACCAGTATCATGTCCGCATCCTGTACTGTGGAAAGATCGTGGGCAACAATGATCCTTGTCTTTCCCGCGGCATTTTTATCGATAAGAGACGCAATGCGCCTTGAACCTTCAAAATCAAGCGCACTTGTTGCTTCGTCCGCAAGGACCGTCCCTGCGCCCGTAAGGAGCATTCTGGCCACCGCAAGGCGCTGTCTCTGCCCGCCGGAGAGTTTTGACGCTCCCGGCCCCACTTCGAAGTCAAGGCCCCCCATGGCCTCAACGGATTCCGTCATGTCAACCTCACGCAAAAGCTCCCTAAGTTCTTCATCCGAATGCAATGTACCCGATCCGTAACAAAGAAAGTCTCTCACCGTTCCGTCAAAACCCGGAGCATTCTGTGGAAGGTACGAAAACAGACTTCTGTAGCTGCCGATCTCAAAATCCCGTATATCCACACCGCCAAGCGTGATACGCCCCTGTTCCGGGCGGTAAAACTGCTCAATCAGATTCAATATCGTTGATTTTCCGGCGCCGCTTCCGCCCACAATGGCAAACTTGCTGCCGTTTTTCACCGTAAAGCTTACATCCGAAAGGATTGTTTTCCCGCCGATGGAGAAACTGATATTTTCAAAAGCAAGATCACCTGAGCCTTCGGTCTGCCGCTCACCGCCCCTGTCTTCCTTTAGCATCAGGATCCCCGAAATTCGCAGGGTGGCACCCTGGGCCTTTTTGGCCAATACCCAAAGAGTGAGGTGTTCGGCTATATATTTCTGATATGTGGCTCCGAGACCAAAATAAGCGACAAACTGAGGTGTTGAAATGTCCCCCGCAAGAAGCTGCAGCGCACCCGCAGTCATGATGATGAGCGTAGGCACCACAAACAGAACATTTGCCACCAGCTGGTTAAAAGCTGTCGCCAGAGTCGTTTTCTTCTGTGCGGCCCTCATTTCGTCGATAAATATCTCTCCGTCTGCGATTTCGTCCTCGGTCCTGTTGTAGGCCTTGATGATCTCCGCATGTTCCACCTTCTCGGCGAGTCTCGCCGTAAGACGCGCGATGGCATTTTGAAGACGGGTCTGGCTCCTGTAAGTTACATATCCCGACCAGAAAGAACCCAACACGATGACCGGAACAACGAGCACAAAGCCCAGAAGGAGCATGCCGTTACCCATACGGGAGACCTTTATGAGCGTACTGACAAGGAAATACAGCCTCGGTATTTCCATCACCAGAAGATCGATGAGAAAATCGCTCACAAAGCCGGTATCGGTGGTTATACGGGAAATGAACTCCTTTGGATCCCTTGCTTCCGCCTCCTCCGTGGTAAGATAGAATACTTTTCTCGCGGCCACTGCCTGAAAGTCCCGATTGATGCGTGCTTTGGCGATATAAGTGATATAGGTCGCAGCCATTACACCTACAAATTCAACCGCCGCCAGGACAAATATCATGATACAGATACTGACGGCAGTCTTTACTGCAGAACTGCCTGTTCCCGTAAATTCGAATCCGGTCAGATCGGCAATCTTTTCCGGTATCAAAAGTTCTATCTCTGCTTTGCCGCAATTAAGAAGAAAGGCAATCCCGATAAGCAGGATCGGCAGTTTGATCTGCCGTATCAGATGGATGAAATTTTTCCAGACGGACCTATTCTTTGTCTCTGTCATGTGACCCCCTGTAATCCACAAAAAAATCCGCAGTCGGCGTTCGAACAGTTTCGACGCTTTCTGCGGATATCTTAGCATATTATGACTGTGATTCATACCCCTTCGGAGGGTTGTCGTACCAATACGCGAAAAAATGTACAATATCGTATTACCGGTTTTCGGGCGGATCGGTAAAGTTTCCGATGATCTCCATCAGAGTATCCATACCCCTCCGAAAAACCTCGTCTTTGATCTCCGGTGTTCCCTGAACAGCCACCAGATTCTGCAAAGCTCCAAAGATGCCGAAGGCATGGTAAAGTGTGGTGACATTGACGGAAATGTCCTCGGGCTCTCTTTGATATCGGGCCGATATCTCCTCTTCAATGATCTCCCGAAGATACATGCTGAATTCGCGCCCGAACACACCGCTTTCCAAAAGCAGCCTCAACTCGTCGCCCTCGTCCTTCAGAGAATCGAAGAATTCCCTGGTAAGGCGTCTGCCCCGCAGCTTTTCCATATAGGCTTCGCTCATTTCCACGACCACATCATTAAAAAGACGGTAATTGTTGTAAAACGTAGAACGGGACACCTTTGCTTCCCGACACAGTTCGCGGACAGAGATCTCGGTATAGGGTTTGACCCGGGACAGTCTGATAAGCGCTTCGCGGATCGCCTTTTTCGAGTATTCGTTTCTCTTGTCCACAGGCTCGGATCTCCTTCTTCTGTTTTTGCCACTCTGCCTGCGACAGTGCTCATTTTGAATCATTGTTTTATGAACAATGCTCTTTCAGCGGGGGCGGGCTTATGTAAACAATATTATCTTAAAGTATATCCTTTTGCTTCAAGGAGCTTGAGTATTTCTGCTTTGTAGCCGTTTACGGTATCAAGCTGCAGCGTGCCTTCGTAGGAAACGAACTGCAGGCGGACTGTCATGCTGGCTTTGCCTTCAGGCATTGTGTCGTCTGTGAACAGGTCGATGAACGAAATGTCGCGCAGGTACTCGCACTTGTAGTCCGAAATTGCATCTTTAACGGTTCCAAACGCGGTCTCCCTGTCAACAAGGAGGCTTAAGTCGATGCTGATGCCCGGGAACTTCGAGATCTCGGTGATCTCTACATCCTTCTCCGCAACGCCCGCAAAGAGCTCGTAATCGATCTCTACGTAAGCTGCGGAAAGCTTCTTGTCGATCTTTCCTGCGATCCTCGGGTCAAGAACCGCTATAACGCCGAGTGCCTTGCCGTCTGCCGTGATAACGGCGGAATTCTTCCTGTGCGCAAGCTTAGGCTCAACGATCAGCGCTTTCTCTGCATCATTCCATGCCTCGCTTCCGACAGCCGCGTAACCGAGAGAGGTGTGTTTAAGCCTTCCGGCGATTACATCGACTATCTCCTTTGCTTCACCAAGAAGCGCATTCTCGCTCTTTGCCCTTGAAGCAAGAACAAAGCTTAAAACCTTGCGCTCGTTTGCAAGACCGTCTTCTTTAAGGCCTCTTGCAACGCGGCAGATCTCAAATATCCTTACATCCGCTAAACCTTCCACATTCTTCTCAACGAAAGAAAGGAGTGTGGGAATATCGGTGCGCCTGATCTCGACATTGTCCGAAAATTCAGAGTTTACAATGCGGATATCGCTGTCCAGGTCAAGGCCCAGCTGCTTGTTCCACTTGTTGTCGTACCAGATATAGCTGTGAACCTCGCTCATGCCAAAACGACTTGAAAGAAGCTGCTTGATGCTGTATTCGTCCTCTCTTGCCTTATCCGGACGGACGGGAGCAAGGAGCGACTTTGTGGATCGGATATCGAAATTGTCGTATCCGTAGATACGCGTGATCTCTTCGATGATATCTGCCTTTATCGTAACATCCTTTGTTGCGCGGAACGAAGGAACCACAACGCTGAAGGAATCGCCGTTACGTGTTACGTCGAAAGCAAGGAGCTTTAAGGTCTTCTCGATGCGGTCCGCAGAAATATCGATACCGGTGTATTTGTCAACGTATGCCTTGTCAAAATCGATCTTTATGGTCTCGTAGTGCTTAGGGTACGAATCGGTAAGCGATGTGATGACCTTTACGCCCGGATCTATGTCGATAAGCAGCTTTAAGAAGCGCTCGATAGCCGGAACAGTGATCTCCGGATCGAGAGTCTTCTCGTAGCGTGCGCTGGCTTCGGTACGCATGCCAAGCTTTGCGGCGCCGCGCCTTACGGTAGCAGCCTCAAAGTTTGCGGACTCGAGCAGAAGATTGGTCGTCTTTTCCGTGATCTCGGTCTGCAGGCCGCCCATGATACCGGCTACCGCTACGGGTGTGTCTCCGTCGCAGATCATCATCGTGCCGGGATCTACCGCTCTTGTGTTGCCGTCAAGTGTTACAAATTCCTTAACGGTATCGAACTGCTTTACGCGGATGTTCGAAACAGTGTCCTTGTCGAATGCGTGCATGGGCTGTCCGAGCTCGAGCATCAGGTAGTTCGTAAGGTCGGCAAGAAGGTTGATGGGACGTTGTCCGCAGTATGTAAGACGAACCTTCATCGCAAGCGGTGAAACATTCTTTGTTACATTGCTTACGCCAAGGCACGAATAACGGAAGCAGAGGTCTGTCTCTATCTTCATGTCGATGGCGGGAAGGCCGGCATACTCTGCAGTATCCTTTACTTCAAGCGGCTTTAACGGACGCTCTAAAAGTGCCGCGATCTCCCTTGCGATACCGTAATGTCCCCAAAGGTCCGGGCGGTTCGTAAGTGACTTGTTGTCCACTTCAAAGATGGTATCTTCAAGCGGGATGAAGGTCTTTATATCAGTACCGAGCTTGTCTGCGTAAGACTCGTCAAATACCATGATACCGCTGTGGTCCTCGCTTATGCCAAGCTCCTTTTCCGAGCAGCACATTCCGTAGCTCATGTAGCCGCCGACACTTGCAGCTGTTATGAGCGTTCCCTTAACGGAGCCGCCTTCCCTGCAGAGTGCCACAAGCTGTCCTGCCGCTGCGTTTGGCGCGCCGCAAACAACATCAACAATGCCCGAGCCCGTGTCGACCTTAAGAAGATGGAGCTTCTTTGAGTTCGGATGGTTCTCAAGGCTTACGATCCTTGCCACGATAACATTGTTCGTATCCTTGCCGTATTCGTAAACGTCCTCGACTTCTGCCGTCGAAAGCGTAAAACGGTTGATGAGTTCTTTGATATTGACACCGGACAGATCAACAAAATCCGATATCCAGTTCATAGATATATACATTTGCCGATCCTCCTACTTAAACTGCTTCAGGGCTTTGAGATTGCCGCTGTTGAGCACTCTTATGTCTTTAATGCCGTATTTCATCATTGCAAGGCGCGTAAGGCCAAGGCCGAATGCAAAGCCCGTATACTTGTCGGGGTCGATGCCGCCCATGCGGAGAACATTTGGATGGATCATGCCGCAGGGCAGAAGCTCGAGCCAGCCGGACTGCTTACAGGTAGGGCAGCCCTCGCCGCCGCAGATAAGGCAGTTGATGTCAAGCTCGAAACCGGGCTCCACGAACGGGAAGAAGCCGGGGCGCAGGCGCACTTTAACATCGCGCTCGAATACTTCCGAAAGGAGCACTTTCATGAAATATATGAGGTTTGAGATCGAGATGTCGTCGCCGATCATCATGCCTTCCATCTGGAAGAATGTATTTTCATGGCACGCATCGATATTCTCGTTTCTGAAGCACCTGCCGGGGAACAGCACGCGAAGGGGCTTTCCGGGCTCCGGAGCGCCGTATTTGCGCATGATGTAGTTCTGTGCAGCGGAAGTGTGCGTCTTTAAGAGCTGGCCGTTTGAAAGATAGTAGGTATCCTGCATATCGCGGGCCGGGTGGTCCTTCGGGATGTTAACGGCTTCGAAGTTGTTGTATTCCGTCTGGATCTCGATGCCGTCCTCGATGATGAAGCCCATGCTCTTGAAGATGTCTTCGATCCTGCGCTGAACGATGGTAATGGGGTGCAGGCTTCCGCCGTTGTCTTCCGAAGGGATCGTGAAATCGAATTTCGGTGAAGCGGCCATAGCCATGTCATAAAGAGCCTCTTCAAGGCGCTTTCCGTTTGCCTTGAGTGACTCTTCCATCTCGCCCTTTAATGCGTTTACTTCCATGCCGACCTGTTTCTTGGTCTCGGCATCCATATCCTTTAAGCTTTTCAGAACGTCGGTAAGAGCACCTTTTTTCCCAAGGAACTTTATCCTTAACGCCTCAAGCTCTTCCGAGTTCGAAACGGCTTTAAGCCCTGCCTCGAATTCGTCTTTGATCTTTGAAACTATCTCTAACATTTTATCCTCATTTCTAAGACATGGCACAGACCGGCACCTTAAGGCACCGGTCAGCCTTTCTCAGTCTATATTTACTATCCAGCCTTCCGGAGCCTTTATCGTACCCATCTGGATACCGGTAAGGGTCTCACGCAGCTTTGTTGTGACCGGTCCCATCTTCTCCATACCGCTCGGGAAAGCTATCTCCCTGCCGTGGTCGACGATCTTGCCTACAGGCGAGATAACTGCTGCAGTGCCGCAAAGGCCACATTCCGCAAAATCCTTTACCTCTTCGAGAGTGATCTCGCGCTCTTCAGCCTCAAGTCCAAGGTACTCTCTTGCAACCTGCACAAGGCTTCTTCTTGTGATCGAGGGAAGGATGCTGTTGGACTTGGGAGTAACTACCTTGTTGTCCTTTGTTACGAAAAGGAAGTTTGCACCGCCGGTCTCTTCAACCTTTGTGCGGGTCTTGGGATCGAGATAGAGGTTCTCGTCAAAGCCTTCGTTATGTGCGGTAACGATGGCATGGAGCGACATAGCGTAGTTAAGACCTGCCTTGATGTGACCGGTTCCGTTGGGTGCCGCACGGTCAAAATCCGAAACCTTGATTGTAAGGGGCTTTGCGCCGCCCTTGAAGTAAGGGCCTACGGGTGTGCAGAGTATCCTGAACTGGTACTCTGTAGCGGGCTTAACGCCGATAACGGGGTTGGTTCCGAAAATATAAGGGCGAAGATACAGTGTTGCGCCGGTTCCGTAAGGAGGAACAAAAGCTTCGTTTGCCTTTACTACCTGCTTTACAGCCTCGATAAAACGCTCCTTGGGAAATACGGGCATCTCAAGCCTTGCAGCGGACTGTGCAAGTCTTTCGGCATTAAGGTCCGGACGGAAGGTAACTGTCTTACCGTCTACCGTTGTATAAGCCTTTAGGCCTTCAAATACAGTCTGTGCGTACTGCAGTACGCCTGCGCATTCGTTAAGGACAACATTCGGGTCTGTTGAGAGCGTACCCTCATCCCACTTACCGTCCTTAAAGTTCGAAACATAGCGGTAATCCGTCTGGATATAACCGAATCCGATGTTTGACCAGTCAATGTTCTTCTTTTCCATAACTCATTCCTTGCCCTTTCTATGTTACTTTATCTTTTATCTTTTCCCTTTTTCCCTATGCCCTGCGGGATCCCGCCTGTTCTGTCGAGGCCCCGTTTTTATCTTGCCTTGTTTTCTTTAACATGTACGTCGATCTGGTTGAAGGGTATCTCGATCCCGTTGATCTCGAATTTCTCCTTTACCCGTTCAAGCACCGCAAAGCGCACCGGCCAGTAGTCCTTTGAATTTACCCAGAACCTGTAGATCATGGTTATCGAGCTGTCGGCAAATTCGGAAACGCAGATATCTACGCCTTTTTCCTCAAGGACTTTGTCGCTGTACTCCCCGAGAACGTCCTGCAGGACTTCGCGTACACGCGTAATATCAGAATTATAGCTTACCGGGATCTTAAGGTCAACACGTCTTGTATTTTCCCTTGAAACATTGGTCACGGCAGTGTTTGAAAGTGTTCCGTTCGGGATGACGATAACGCGGTTGTCCGGTGTTTTCAGCCTTGTATAGAAAATATCGATCCCGGTCACGGTGCCTTCGCCGCTGCCCGTAACGATATAATCGCCCACCTTAAAAGGCTTTAAGACCATTATCAGCACGCCGCCCGCAAAATTCGAAAGGCTGCCCTGCAGCGCAAGGCCTATGGCGAGGCCTGCGGATCCGAGCAATGCGATAAGCGACGCCGTCGGAACACCGAGGACCTGTGCGATGATTATCAGGAGCACTATGTAGAGCGCGCCTTTCAGGAGTGAAAGTGAAAAGCTCACAACTCCCTTTTCCACCTTACTCTTTGAAAAAGCCTTGTTTATAAGCTTTAAGATAAGCTTTATGAGAAGCCGCCCAAAAAACAGGATGGCAACTCCCGCGAGAAGTTTAAGGCCAAGGTCCAAAAGCTTAGGCCATATCTGTTCCCACATTTCTTCCCAGCCGCTTAAGCTGTCCGGAAGTGAAGAAGTTAAGATCATTTTGTCTCCTTTGCTGCGGTATCCTGCGCAGCTTTAAATGTATTATCCGGATATCCGGTCAGCCGATCACATCGGACATGTCATACATGCCGGGTTCGCAGAGCGCAAGGAATTTTGCGGCCTGTACGGCACCGTTGCCGAATATCGAGCGCGAATAGGCAACATGCTTGATCTCTATGACTTCGTCCGGTCCCGCAAAGATCACCTCATGGTCGCCCACTATCGAGCCTCCGCGCACCGCCGAGATGCCGATCTCTTTTTTCGGTCTCTTTTCCCTGCGTTCCGATCTGTCGTATACATACTCGTACTTTTCGGGAAGCGAATCGTTTATGGCGGCAGCAAGGGCCATCGCTGTGCCCGAAGGGGCATCAAGCTTCTGGTTGTGGTGTTTTTCAACTATCTCGATATCAAACCCCGCATCAGAAAGCATGCAGGAATTCTCTCTTAAGAACTTGATAAGGGTATTGATGCCGAGCGACATATTTGCCGAGCGGAGCACCGGGATCTTCTTTGATGCCTTGCGCACTTTTGCAAGCTGGTCTCCGGAAAGACCTGTTGTGCAGAGCACAAGAGGAAGCCTTCTTTCAACACATTCATCAATGAACTCGTCAAGACCGTCAACGGATGAAAAATCGATGGCAACATCAGCTTCCGAGCCGCATTCGCCAAGATTTTTGAAAACAGGGTAATTGCATGCGCCGGTATCAAATACATCAAGTCCGGCAACGATCTTGCTGTCGGGATCGTTCTCGCAGATAGCAGAGATCACCTTGCCCATACGGCCGTTACAGCCTCTAAGTATTATCCTGACCATATATTCCTTCTCCTCCGAAAATTTGATATTGTACTAAGACCCATGCTCCCGGCACTCACCGGGAATTGCGGGATGCTTCTCAGATTATTCCGAGCTTCTTCATCTCTGCCTCAAGAACAGCTGCATTTCGGGGCTCCATCTCTGTAAGCGGAAGCCTTAACGGACCTGCGTTCATGCCCATAAGGTTAAGCGCCTTCTTTACGGGGATGGGATTGACCTCCGAGAATAGTGCTTTTATGAGCGCATGATATTTGTGCTGCAGCCCGATCGACTCCTGTACGCGTCCGTTCAGGAAATACTCAACGATATTGTGTGTGTCGCGCGGCGCAACATGTGAAAGGACCGAGATAACGCCGAGTCCGCCTGCTGCAAGGATAGGCGTGATCTGATCGTCATTGCCTGAATACAGGTCGAGCTTGCCGTCGCAGAGTGCCATGGTGCTCATGGTCTGCTCAATATTTCCCGTTGCATCCTTCATTCCGACGATATTGTCGAAATCATCCACAAGGCGCTTAACCGTTGCAGGCTGGATGTTTACGCCCGTGCGTCCGGGAATGTTGTAAAGGATTATGGGCAGATCAACAGCTCTCGCCGCTGCGCCGAAATGTTCGTAAAGGCCGTTCTGCGTAGCCTTGTTGTAGTAGGGTGAAACAAGAAGGAGCGCATCCGCGCCGGCTTTCTTTGATTCCTCGGAAAGATAGACCTCGGTAGCCGTGCAATTCGAGCTTGCGCCCGCGATAACAGGTACACGCTTGTTGATGTAGCTTACCGCGAACCTGATGGTCTCGATGTGCTCTTCATGTGTCATGGTCGAAGGCTCACCTGTCGTACCGCAGATAACGAAAGCATCCGTTCCGTTCTCTATCTGGTAATCGATGAGTTTCCCCATACTGTCGTAATTAAGTGACCCGTCTGCATTCATGGGTGTGATGAGTGCTACCGCAGCTCCTTTGAAAATAGCCATACTGTTTACTCCTTTGAGATGTATAAAAGAAATAGGCCGGCGGATACCGACCTAAAGACAGCAATTAAAATGCGTCATGCATGATAACCGATCTTCGGGCAGCTCTCCACCGCTTAGCGGTGACAGTCGGCCGGTTCTTAACCGCTCGACCAGACAGAACGGCTTCAGGCTCCGCACCATCTTCGGCATATCATCCTTTCGGCCCGTTTCAACTGCCCTGAAGCATTCCCGGGATTACTCATAATCAATGCGCCTCTACCATATTCTTAAAAGAATATATCATCATGTATTTGGGTTGTCAAGGGGTTTGAAGCGACTTCAAAAACTTTACCGTCTCAGTCCAAACCGCCGCTTACCCCAGCAGGTTTTCCATAAGCGCGCGGATATTATCCTCGTGATGCCCGTAGAATATGATGTGGTGGTTACCGCACGGGTGTTTTAACAGCTCCCCCACGTTCCTTTCAAGTTTCACAAGGATCTGCGTCCTGCAAAGGTCGGGCTCCTCAAGATTTTTGACGATCCGGCCGTTGCTTGCGAAATACCGTTTGAGATCTGCGGAGATCCTGAATACCGTAACGTCTTCCTCTTTAAGATAGCCCTTAACCGCGAGGCCTGTACCGGATTCAAAGTGCGTATCGAACGTATAGCGCTCTGTCATGGCAAGCGGCAGCGTACAGTGCGCAAACACTACGGTATTGTCCTCTGTTGAGATGCGCGACGGGTTCGCCTGGAAATTCGCTTCACCCGTCAGAAGCCTTGCAATATGCATCGAGATGAGCGCCGCGATATCTCCTTCGCAGGCTGCCGTAATGCCGCTGTCGTTAAGGAGTGAAAGGCCCGCGCAGCCTGTGGTTCTCAGCGGCCCGAGCAGGTCGAAGCAGCGCACGGTAAAGCCGTTCAAGCCCCGTTCTTTTGCAATCCTCCTAAATGCCTCGTACACGCGCATGGCCTTTATCTTTTCGTCGTTGTCGAAGGGCGCCGGAAGCTTTGAAACATCTACTACCGCCGTCTCTTCAAACAGCTTTTTAACTTCATCAAGCGGTACATCCTCGAAGGTTATGCCGAGCGTGTCCTTTGCTTTTCCGTATTCCGGAACGGATGCGATAAGCCAATCTGAGGGCTTCCCGAGCACACCGAAGCGCGTCTTTTTTAGTTCGCGCCTTATCCTGCCCGCAAGTGCAAGTTTCTTAATGCGGTCTGCAATATACGGAATATCGCCGTGCAGGATCTCCCCTTTTTTCCCGTTGATGTTGAGATACGTCATTATCTCGAGCGAGGCCGCAAGCGAATTGTTCGAGCCGTTCGTAAGCAGATAATACGGCTCCTGCAGCTCGTCCATGTGCTGTAAGAACAGGCCTTCGCTGCCGCCCGACTGGATAAAGATGAGTTTCAAATCGCAGTCGTAGTCCGAAAGCTCAGTCTCCGTAAGCGGCTCCCCCGCTGCTTTCTCAACTTCTCTTATGAATTCTCCCGTAATGGTGTTCAGTTTGTCATTGTAATTAAGTGCCGAACGAAATCCCGCGATCTTAATGCTCATGTTGACCCCCTTGTTGATCGTGTTCTGCAGAACTACTGCAGATCGCTGTAGCGTTTTCCGTTTACGGGTGTAACGCCCTTGTAATAAAACAGTTCGCTGACCGTCACGCAGATGAAGCCCTTAGAATCGAGATAGTCGAGTATCTTGTCGACAGCCTCGGGTTCTTCGGCGTAATTTACGTGCATAAGTATTATACCACCGTCCACCGCGTGTTCGGTAACATTTTTATAGGTCTGCGCAAGTTTTCTTGCATATCGGCCTTCCTTTGTCTCTCCGGGCTGAAGTTCTCTGCTCTCCCAGTCAAGTGATCCCCATGTCCACCCTATCTGCGGCATGGGCACGTATTTAAGATAATCTGTCGTGCGGCCCCCGGCCATTCTGAGGAACCTCGGCGCGGTGCCTGTAATGCCCGCAAGGTCGAGATTCGCACGGTTCACCTCGGTCCAGATCTTCTTCTTTGGCGTATCGTCATAGAAAAACTCGTGGCCGTACTCGTGGCTTGCGATCTCGTGTCCCGCATCGCGAAGGTTCAATACGGACCGGCTGAAATTCTCTTTTGCGCATTTATACGTGATTATAAAGAATGTCGCGCGTGCGTTGTGTTTAAGCAATACGTCTGAGATCTGCGGATCGTAAACTGGGTTCGGGCCGTCGTCAAACGTGAGCGCGATCATCTTTTTCGACGGATCGAGTTCGCGGATAAGCGGACGGTTGACAGGGTTGCCTTCTTCATCATAAAGCATAAAGGCCCGCGCTTCGGCAAGATCGCACGAATAGGTAAAGGTCGGGTGTTCCGTTCCCGTGAGCGTTTTTCCCGCAAACGTGAATATGACCTTGCCGTTCTCTATCTTATAATCCGAGTAGTCCGCAGCATTGAAGGGTGTGTCGTAGGATGCGAAGGACGAGTTTACGAGTGCGTTCCCTATCTTGTCATCCGTATATGTCTGAAGTCTTTCCTTGATTATCGCAAAATACGCCGGCATGAACATTTCGGATGCAGGGATAAAGCCTTCCCTCTTTGGTTCCGCAGGCATGAATTCCTCAGGAACAGGCGTATTTGCAGGAGTCGGTGTATTTGTGGGCGTATTTGTAGGTGTGGGCGTATTTGTAGGTGTCGGTGTATTTGTGGGTGTGCTTGTCGGTGTGGGCGTATTCGTCGGAACCGGCGTATTCGTTGGAGACGGGGTATTGGACGCAGCAGGCGTGTTCGTTGGACCCTCTAAAATCGGTTCATGAGTATTACTGTTGAAAAAAGAGCATGCGGAAACCGCGGTAAAAACAACTGTAAACAAGCCCGTTATTACTATACGGGCCCAAAATCTTTTATTCATATTTTAACCTCCATGCTGCGAGTGCAGCGAGCAGCTAATGGTTGCATTTGTGCGAGGATTACGCAGCGCAAATGCGCTCTTTGAAAGTTTACTTTCAAACTTAACCTCCATGCTGCGAGTACAGCGAGCAGCTAATGGTTGCATTTGTGCGAGGATTACGCAGCGCAAATGCGCTGTTTGAAAGTTTACTTTCAAACTTAACCTCCACCCGGTCACTACTATATGTCAAAACATTATCACAACCGTTCTCCCATTTCAACCAAAAAAAGAACTCCGTATCCCTCCATCCGCTAGCTCGTCGCGCAAATCCAAAAAGACGGTCCCGTGGCAAAGACCACGGAACCGTCACCGGTTCATACTTATTTCCTGTTCATTGCCGCTCTCTTTCGAAGCGTCGGATCAAGGATCTTCTTTCTGATCCTGAGGCTCTTTGGCGTTACTTCGAGGAGCTCGTCCGTATCTATGAAATCTATCGCCTGCTCGAGGCTTAAGATCTTGGGCGGTGTAAGGCGGAGAGCCTCATCCGCTGCGGAAGAACGGGTATTTGTCAGCTGTTTCTTCTTGCAGACATTAAGTTCTATATCTTCGGGCTTTGCGCTCATTCCGACAACCATGCCGCTGTAAACCTTTTCGCCGGGTCCTATGAACAGTATACCGCGCTCCTGCGCGTTAAACAGGCCGTAGGTTACGGATTCGCCGGCCTCGAACGCGATAAGGCTACCCGTCTTACGATAGGCTATATCGCCCTTATACGGCGCGTAGCCCTCATATAAGGTGTTAAGTATTCCGTTACCCTTTGTGTCAGTAAGGAATTCGCCCCTGTAGCCGATAAGGCCGCGCGCAGGGATCATGAACTCGATGCGCACCATACCGCCGCTTGCCGTGCTCATGCCGATGAGCTCGCCCTTGCGGTAGCTGAGTTTTTCAATGACAGTACCGGAACAGTCCTCGGGAACATCAAGGTATGCATGCTCCATAGGTTCCAATCTTTCGCCGTGTTCGCCGGTCTTATAGATGACCTCTGCCTTGCTGACTGCAAATTCGTAGCCTTCACGACGCATATTCTCGATAAGCACGGAAAGATGCAGCTCTCCTCGGCCCGAAACCTTGAAGGTATCGGTATCGTCTGTCTCCTCGACACGCAGGGAAACATCGGTATTAAGCTCCGCAAACAGTCGGTTCCTTATATGCCTTGAGGTAACGTACTTACCCTCCTGTCCGGCAAGAGGCGAGTCGTTAACGATGAAATCCATAGCGATCGTAGGCTCTGATATCTTCTGGAAGGGGATAGGCTTCGGTTCATCGGGAGAGCAGATGGTATCGCCGATATGAATATCCTCAATACCGGAAATGGCAACGATTGAGCCCACTCCGGCCTCCTGCACCTCGACTTTTTTAAGCCCGTCAAACTCATAAAGCTTGCTTATCTTGACCTTGCGCAGCTTCTCGGGTTCGTGCGCATTAACGATGACAGCATCCTGGTTGACCTTTATAACACCATTGTCAACCTTTCCGACACCGATACGGCCCACATATTCGTTGTAGTCTATAGTGCTGATGAGCACCTGCGTTCCGGCATCCGGATCGCCTTCGGGCGCCGGGATATAATCAAGGATCGTCTCAAACAGCGGTTCCATGCCCTTCGGCTGGTCGTTAAGCTCGAGTATGGCAACGCCCTTCTTAGCCGAAGCAAAGACAAACGGGCAGTCAAGCTGCTCATCGGATGCGTCAAGATCCATAAGGAGCTCGAGAACCTCGTCAATAACCTCCTTCGGACGTGCCTCCGGACGGTCTATCTTGTTGATGCAGACAATAACGGGAAGCGCGAGTTCAAGGGCCTTTTTCAGCACAAACCTGGTCTGCGGCATAGGGCCTTCAAACGCGTCAACAACAAGGATAACGCCGTTTACCATCTTTAAGACACGCTCAACCTCGCCGCCAAAATCCGCATGGCCGGGTGTATCGATGATGTTTATCTTCACGCCTTTGTAAAAAACGGCAGTATTCTTCGAAAGTATGGTGATACCGCGCTCACGCTCGATATCGTTCGAATCCATCACGCGCTCTTCAATGACCTGGTTCGACCTGAACACGCCGCTCTGCTTCAAAAGCTCGTCAACAAGCGTGGTCTTGCCGTGGTCTACGTGGGCAATGATCGCAATATTCCTTACATCTTCTCTTTTCATTATGTTCCTCTCGTTTCAAAAATGCTTCTTCTTTTATTGGTTTCAGTCTTTTGCCATTTTATCACATTTTTTTTGATTGGCAAGTGTTTTTTTAATATCACTGCGCCGCCGCAGCAATGCTCCCCCAAAAATGCCATAAAAATGAGTCACCGGGAAACGACCCCACTGACTCACTCAGATAAAAAAAGCAGCGGACCGGGTCCGCTGCAAAATATATGTTATTCAAAATCGAAGTGGAAATCAAGTCCAAGGTCGTCTCTTACCTTGATGAATTCCTTCTGAACTGCCTCGCCTACGGGAACGCCCTTGTCTTTTCTCTCGAGCCATACAAGGTATTCCTTTTCGCCCGCGGTATAGATCCTGTCGTGGCCCGGTGCCTTTTCGGAAGCGCGAAGCTCGCGGAGGATGTCGCCTGTTGTCTTTTTGAAGCTCTCAAGTCCCATGAATGCTTCGGTATCGATTGCAATGAAGAAGTGCCCGAGATGGTAGGGAACCTTCTTTCCTTCTGCATCAACGCCCGAAAGAGCCTTAAGGAAGCTGCCTGCCTGGAGCGCTGCGGAAAGGATCTCGACAACGGTTGCATAGCCGTATCCCTTGTAGCCCGCAAGTTCCTCGCCGATCCCGCCAAGCGGTGCAAGCGCTGCCTCGCCCTTTGTAAGATCCTTAAGTATCTGCTCCGAATCCGTCTTCGCCTGTCCGTCCCTGCCGATTACCATCCCTGCGGGAGTAGGCTTTCCGGTACGTGCGAAATACTCGATCTTGCCGCGCTGCGTGATACTTGTTGCGCAGTCAAGAACGAACGGGAAATCTTCATCTGTCGGCATTCCGAAGGTCAGAGGGTTTGTACCGAGCATATTTTCAACACCGAAAGTAGGTGCGATCGAAGGTCTTGCGTTTGTACCCGTAATTCCGATGCATCCTGCCTTTGTTGCCATTGTAGCGTAGTATCCCGCAATCCCGTAATGTGTCGAGTTGCGTGCGGCAACCATGCCCATGCCGTATTTCTTTGCTTTTTCGATAGCCATGTTCATTGCCTTGTAGCCGACTATCATGCCCATGCCGTCATGCCCGTCAACAACCGCTGTAGTAGGCGTTTCGCGTACTATCTCGAATTCGGTCACAGGCTTCTGGATGCCTGCGTTGATGCGGTCGACATAGATGGGTTTGAAGCGGTTGCAGCCGTGGCTCTCGATACCGCGCCTGTCGCTCTCCATGAGGACATCCGCGCAGATAGCGGCTTCTTCCGCGGGCACTCCGAGCTTTTCAAAGGCCGCCGTCATAAAGTCTCCCACAAGTTTCCAGCTTACATAAGGTCTTGTCTCCATAATAAACCTCCAATAATGTATATTTACCGGGGATCCCACTGTCGCGGTATTCCCCTGATGCCGTTTTCCCGGCTGTGTTTCCTGTTTTGATGCTTTTACAGCTTAATGTCTGCCTTCCGGGCGGTTCAGGTACCTGCATCTCCCGTAGGTTCGGGCTCTGCCGTAGGCGATAATCCCGGCGAAATATCCGGTTCCTGTGTCGGTTCCGGAGCAGGGGTTTCGGTAGGTTCCGGCGACGGAGTCAGGGTCGGTTCCGGCGTCGGAGTCAGGGTCGGTTCGGGAGTCGGCGTAGGTTCAGGCGTCGGTTCCGGTGTCGGTGTCGGTGTCGGCGTAGGTGTCGGCGTAGGTGTCGGGCTCGGAGTAGGAGTCGGAACCCCGAACACGTAAACTTCAAGCACATCTCTTGTAACTTCGTTCTGCGCCTTCGCCTGATCTGCTTCCGTAGCATATCCGACAGCGACGATCCTCAAAACCCCGGGTTCAACGGGTGTGAACTTACCGCCGTTTATCTCCAGCCTGTCGCAGGAATACGTGCAGAAAAGCTGGTTTGCAGCCATCGTAAGATCATTGCCTTTTCTGTCATACGTTCTCGAGATAAGCGTGTATTCCGTGCCAATCTCAAGTGGAATGCCTTCATTTACACCGCTTACAACAGTAATGATCTCTTTTGCCCCCTGTGAGACATTAACGGTATAGGACCGCGTCTTAACATTTCCCGAAGCATTTTCCGTAACCGTTACGGTAAGCATTGCGCGTCCGTTCGGTCCCGGCATGTTGCCGTCTTTGTCCGCCACGGCAACACCTGTTGCGGGATCCACGGAAAGGACTGTTTCATCCGAGGAGCTCCAGACCACAGTATGTGTGGTGCTTCCCGGCGCGATCTCGGTCCCGTTTTCAAACACATTAAAGTCCGCCGTTTTCGTCTTCTCGAGGGAAAACGCGCCGCGGACTGCCTGCGTGCCGTCGGAAACGGCAACAGTCAGCCTCTGGCCCGCCGTGATAACGATAACCCCTCCGAGGACAGTTACCAGAACAAGAACGACCGGAATCAATATCTTAAGGTGTTTTCTCATATTTCTCCTTTGGTTGTAAACAGCGTGCAAAACCTGAATCAGAGAGTTTCGCACCGTATCAGGACTTGCTTTTCGCCTCTTCGCTCTCAGCCTCTTTTTTAGGCTCGCCCTTCCTTGCAAGGAAAAATGCGCACGCAAGCCCGAGCGCGAGTGCGATAACGGAAAAGACGACAGTCGGGATGTCGGGTGTCTTTATCTCGTTTGATGCGAATATCGCATATGGCGACGCAGCCACAAGCCCGAGTATTGCGCTGTAGGTATATATCTCAAACTTCCTGAGCAGGAAAGAGATAAGCTTGGCTATAAGCCAGATCCCGAGTATCACGCCGATGCCGAAAGGCAGGAGCAGCGCGGCCGGTGTGAGCATGCCGGCGAAATCAAACTTGACTGCTGCCGAAACAAAGCCCTTTATCGAATTGATTATAACATTGTAATAGCCTATCGCCATAAGGATCATCGAACCGCTGACTCCCGGGATGACCATTGTTGCGGAAGCGATTATGCCGGAAAACAGCATCTTTACTACGGTCAGGAAACCCGGAACAAGCTCGCTCGATTTGTCCGTATTGCCGCTTATAAGCGGGAGTACCACTATCATAGCCGCAAATACAACAAAAAGGATGATGCATACGGCAATATTGGGCTTCTTCTCCGCGTTCATGAACACCTTTTTGAGGATGACGGGGATACCGCCCAGTATAAGTCCGATGAACAGCAGGATCGTCGGGAGCGGATGATGCTCAAACAGATAGCTTATGGCAAAGGAAAGACCTATTATCCCGAGCACGATCCCGATGCCGTAGGGAAGCAGTGTCCTGAAACTCTTCTTAAATTTCTTGAAAAGATTGTTCACAGAAGTGATTATCTTGTCGTAAATGCCCATGGATACGGCCAGGGTGCCGCCGCTTACACCCGGTATGACATTCGCGATACCGATAACGACACCGCGTAAAATATCAAGTATAAATTTCATGTTATCTCGTAAACCTTTCAGTGTTCTTTTACATAAATTTACCGCAGCGGGCTGTTGTTGTCAAGTATTTAGGGCATAAAGAATAGGGCGTGAATGTTCCTGCCGGGTACTGCAGGGCGCAAAAAAACCGGACACAGGTTGCCGTGTCCGGCTTAAATTCATCCGTGCAGGCCGATCAGAGCCTGTCAATGAAGCTCTTAACGACTTCGGGCATCTTATCGGTTTCGCATACCGTATCGTGAAGAACAGGTGATGTTCTTGCTGTCGTAACGGTTGCGGGCTGTTTCACCCCTATGAGCTTTTCAAGCTTGTCGGCAAGCGCAAAGGCATCCTCGTTTTCGTCCGCATCGCCTGTTATTGCTCTCAGGACGCTTGCTGTGAACTTGTAAGGACTTGCCGTCGAAACGATCACGTTTACATGCTCATCCTTCGTTTCCTTCATGTATTTTGCCGCAACAGCCGCTGCAACACCTGTATGGGTATCCATGCAGTAGCCGTATTTCTCAAAGGAACTCCTAATGGCCTCGCGCATCTCCGCGGTGTTTGCGGAGCCCGCATAGAAATCGCAGAGACCTTCCTTCATGAGGGCATCGATCGCATAAACTCCCTTGCCCTGAAGGCCTGTCATAAGCTCTGCAGTCTTCTTTGCGTCTTTCCCGGCAATGTGGTAGATAAGCCTCTCAAGGTTACTTGACACAAGGATGTCCATGGAAGGCGACTCTGTAAGGATGAACCTGCGGTTCTTGTCATATACGCCGGTGTCGAAAAAGTCCGTAAGCACGCGGTTGTCGTTTGACGCGCAGATGAAGCGGTTTACGGGCAGGCCCAGCTGTTTTGCGTAAAAACCGGCAAGGATGTTGCCAAAATTGCCTGTCGGAACGGTAAAGTCGATCTTTTCGCCGGGTGCTATAACACCGTCTTTAAGAAGCCTGCAGTAAGCCCACACATAATATGCCACCTGCGGTATCAGACGCCCGATGTTTATGGAGTTTGCAGATGAAAAACGGAATCCCTTGGATTTTACATATTCCTGCATGGCAGGATCGGTAAAGATCTTCTTTACGCCGGTCTGTGCATCATCGAAATTCCCTGTTATACCGGCTACACAGACATTTTTCCCGGCCTGGGTAACCATCTGGCGCTCCTGGATCTTTGAAACGCCGTATTTGGGATAGAACACCGCGATCCCGGTTCCTTCAACATCCGCAAAGCCGGCAAGCGCTGCCTTTCCGGTGTCGCCTGAGGTTGCGGTAAGGATCACTATCTTCTCTTTCACATTATTCTTCTTTGCCGCTGTAACAAGAAGATGCGGAAGGAGCGAGAGCGCCATATCCTTAAATGCAGCCGTTGCGCCGTGATAAAGCTCAAGGTACCATGAAGTGCCGGCATTTACCATGGGGGCAACAAGGGGTGTGTCAAACTTATCGTCGTAAGCGGCGTTTATGCAGGCGCGGAGCTCTTCTTCGGTATAGTCTGTAAGAAATTCTTTTATGACGGTATAGGCGAGCTCCCTGTAATCCATGTCTTTTAAGACGTTGAAGTCCCAGCCCGGTTCCGGAAAGCTCACGGGAACATAAAGCCCGCCGTCCGCTGCGATCCCGTTTAAGATCGCCTCCGACGCCGTTACTGTCTTAGAACCGCCTCTTGTGCTGACATAAAGAATCTCGCTCATTGCCTGCCTCCGCCTGGTTTATTTATAGAATTCGTGTCCGCCGTGTCTGAAAAGATGGGTATATATACTGATCCAGCCCGTTGTTGGCGAAAGCTCCGGGTGTCTTGCCCATGCATAGAAGAATTCCGCACCGTCGGAGTAGTCCTCACCCGCAATGGCGCGCATTACCGCTTCCTTCGAGGAATCGGTGGGTTTTATGGAATTCCAGTAATATGAATTTGCCGTTGACTGGAACTGGACGGCTCTTCCGTATCTTTCATAGATAACGCCGGTGACCGTATTGGCCCAGCCTTCATTTAATACCCTGTTCAATACTACGTTTGCAACGAGGATCTTGCCAAAGATGTCTTCTGCCGGAGCCTCGGCCTCAACAAGCCTTACAAGAAGGTCGATCTCCGTCTGTTCAAGCTTCATCTTGAAGCCCTCGTTTGTTCTGCGTGTAAGATAAGAAGGAAGCTCGGGGTCGTCAACCCTGTAAAAATCAAGCGGATCCGCAACGACGCTTACAAGGCCGGTAGCGATCTCGCCTTCTTCACCAAAAAACTCTTCCGCAAGCTGAACTTGCTCTGCTGCCTCCGGTTCTTCCGTCGGAACCGGAGTAGGTGTTGCGGGTACCGGAGTGGGTGTTGCGATATCCTCCGCCTTTGCAAGTTCCTCTTTTATCTCTTCTTTCACGGTCTCGCCGGGAAGGATGTCACCGTTCCTGTTTTCCTCGACAATCTGAGTGTCCGCAACCTGTTTTGCTTCCGCATCGACTTTGTCATTATTGATAACAACTGCAAGGATGACCACAAGCGCCGCTATCACGAGCACACTGCCTGCTGCTGCGATGATCGCCTTTATCCCTGTTTTCTTTTCTTTTTTGGGCAGGGCGGCTGTTTCCCTGTTCCTGAAAATGTACTCCTGTGTTTTGATCTGTTCTTCGTTCATTGTCCTAAAACCTTTTTGTCGTAACGCACTGCAGACCCCAATCTGCAATAATGCTGCATTACCGGTGATCGGCGCCCATTCGCCGAATGGAAATATTAGTTACAGTCTTTTGCATTATATCATCATTCCCGCCAATGTCAAGCGCAGAATAAATTATATGTAGACTTAACGAATGAGATTGTGTATCATTATTGTGACAGCTTTGCGAACGGGTTGTTTTAACTTTTTGAAAGGAGGGACCGCGATGAAGACTACCGGCATCAGCGAGGCAAAAAGAAAAGACGGGAGCGTTTACTACAAAGCCTACTTCACCTTTAAGGGCAGGCATATCAGTCTCGGAAGCTTCGACAGTGCAAAAGATGCCGCCGCAGCGTATTCCCTTGCCGTTAAAATAATCCGGGACAAAAAGCATTTCCACCTAAACGCCGCAAGCGAGATCGAAGGCTACCCAAAGAATGCAAAAAGTCTTTCCTTTGAGAAATGGGTAATGCTGATAAACTTACGCGACTCCGGGATCTACAGCCATAACCCCATCTACCTCCAGAGGCGTTTTTTTGACTATTATCTTGATCCCGACGCAATGCTCCGTTTCGATATAGAAGAGCTTTTCTACTATACAAACCACAAGATCCAGAGGCGCGGAGGCCATTTCTTTGTGGCCGATTACGGGATGCAGGTTAATATCCTTACACGCTACGGGATCAAGAACTATGCTGTGTGTGACAGGGATTACCGGTTTGTAAACGGCGAAAAATGGGATTTTCGTGCGGGAAATATCGAGATAATCAACTCCTATCACGGAGTGACGGAGCGGCTCGTAAAGGGAGAGATCCGTTTTATCGCAAAGATACACATAAACGGCGACTTTATAGTGGGCAAGTACAAAACCGTTGAGGAAGCCGCCACCGCCTATAACAAAGCGGCGGATTATCTCGAAAAAAAAGGCCTGAAAAAACGCTTCCCGCGCAACTTCATAGAAACTGCGGATGAGGTGGAATATGCCCGCCTCTACCATGCGGTCCGTATCAGCAGCAGGCTTGCGTCCGCGCTGTCCAAAACAGCAGACCGGCCCTCAAGCAGGCAGTAACCGGCGTCCGCATTGCCCCCTGCAGCAGCCCCTGCCCTCAAGCAGGCAGTAAACCTGTATCCGCAAGGACAATAAACTCTCCTTGACATTAAGACGGAATCTGTGATAAAATCTCACATCTGAGAGGTGCAGACGGTCGCGCCGAAAGGTGAGGAAAGTCCGGGCTTCACAGGGCAGTATGCCGGATAACGTCCGGTGGGGGCGACCCTAAGGAAAGTGCAACAGAAAAGAGACCGCCGCGCAAGCGGTAAGGGTGAAACGGCGGTGTAAGAGACCACCGCTTCCGTGGTAACACGGAAGGCTGTGTAAACCCCATACGAAGCAAGACAAACAGAGGGCTATATGGCTGCCCGTCATGCCCTCGGGTTGTCGCGTTGTCTGTCAGGTGCGTTTCGCATACCGGCAGGCAGGAGCCGGCAGGTAACTGCCGGTCAAGATGGATGATCGTCTGATACAGAACCCGGCTTACAGCACCTCTCAATATGCAGGAAAAAAAGCGCAACCGCATGTGCGGCTGCGCTTTTATTATCGGTATCATTTTCTTCTCGGTAACTGTGTGGGAGTTGGTGTAGGCTCGGCGTAATCAGCCTTCTGGCTCAACGTTACCTGAACCGTGATCTCCTTCCATTCTCCGTTAACCTTACGCTTAAGCGTCACATCCACCACGGTACCATATCTGTATGTTGTTACGGTAGAAATGAGCTTGTCAGACTCGAGTACTTCGCGGCCGTTTACCGCTGTAATGATATCGCCTACTTCAATGCCTGCTGCTTCTGCGGCGCTGTTCTCGGTAAAGCCCTTTACATAGATGCCGCGCGGCCAGTCATAGTAAGATGCGATCTCTTCCGTTACTTCCGTGATGTAGATGCCTATATACCCCTTTTCGTCATCAGACAGGGCATTCATAAGGGTCTCTATGATCTCCTTGACATTGGTCACAGGGATCGCAAAGCCCATTCCTTCGACAGATTCATCCGCGTATTTGACCGAATTGATGCCGATGACCTCACCGTCCATATTGATGAGCGCGCCGCCGGAATTACCTGGGTTGATCGCAGCATCTGTCTGAAGTAGTGTCATTGTATTGTTATCTACGGTCACCTGACGGTTCTTTGCGCTGATATAGCCGACCGTGACGGACTGCCCGTAACCTAAGGCATTACCGATCGCAACTACCATCTCGCCAACCTTTACATTGTCGGAATCACCAAGCTTTGCGAAGGTTATGGAGTTCATTGTGTCTTCGCTGATATCCGAAAGCTTTACGGCTATAACTGCAAGATCTGCCGAGGAATCGTTGCCTTTTCCGACAGCGCTTATCTCCGTTCCGTCGGCAAATACGACAGCTACGGTCTTTGCCTTGTCAACCACATGATTATTTGTGACGATGAGAAGCTCCGTGTCATTCTTTCCGACAATGATGCCGGTGCCCGAACCCTGGGATGTGTACTGTCCGAACCACGAGCTTGAGGTGAACGTGCAGTTTACCGCAACCGTGAAAGGAAGCGATCTTTCCACTATATCACTGACGCTCGTGCCGGCTATCTTATTTGCGGAAACGGTTGTCGTCGCAAGTATTCCCTGATCCGACACTGTGCTTACCGCCTTTCCGTTTTCTTCACTCACGGCGGTACCCGTACCAGCAAAAGCTCCGGTATCAAAGTGCTTTATCAGCCTGTTTGTGCAATAATACGCTCCGCAGGTCAGCGCTCCGAAGAGGATCGCCGCAAAACATATTCCGAGAAACTTATTAAAGACACCGCTCTTTGGTTTTTCCTCCGGAGCGGAAGTGTACGTGACATGCGGACTCTGATAAATACTGTCCTGTTTTTCTCCGCCATAGATCCTATAATCGTTCTGATCATCAAATCCAGCCATGATAAACCTCCTATGTGACTCATATCAGGCCTTTCCGCCTGCTCTTTCCTTAACTCTATGGTCACATGATAAGCCCAGTTTGTGTTTCATGTGTGAACAGATTAGGGTGATTTTGTGTTCATTCCGGAACCGGATAATGTCCTCAGCCGCCGAACAGTCTGTTAACGGCACTGAACATGGCACGTACGGAAGCTCTTGTGATGTTGGAGCTTACACCGACACCAAAGGTCGTTTCGCCGGTAGCGGCATCCATTATCTGCATATATGCGGCAGCCTGGGCATTCGATCCTGAATTCAGGGCATGCTCGGTGTAGTCGAGAACGCGGATCTGGTGTCCGAGCTCTGTCTGGAGCGCAAGCTTCGCGGCATCAATAGGGCCGTTTCCTCTTGCTGTGAGCGTCTTCTCAACGCCGTGATCCGTATATGTGAGCTCGATGAGCGAATGGTAGGTCTCCTCGCTCTCGGGAATATCCTCGGTCCGGAGCTTTCTGAAATGATACGGCTCTTTCCTGTCGATGTAATGCCTCTTAAACTCCTCCATGATGCGCGCGGGTTCGACTTCGCCCTCCGTCTCGGAGATATGCTGCACGATATCCGCGAACTCCTTGTGCATCGGACGCGGAAGCCTGAAACCGAAATAGCGCTCGAGCACATAAGCCACGCCGCCCTTTCCGGACTGGCTGTTGATGCGGACAAGCGATTCGTATTCGCGGCCTATGTCACGGGGATCTATTGAAAGATACGGAACCTCCCACGTATTGCTGTGCTTTTCACGCATAGCGGCAAGCCCCTTGCTTATTGCATCCTGATGCGAGCCGGAAAAGGCCGTGAACACAAGCTTTCCGGAGTACGGATACCGTTCGGGTATCGGAAGCCCGCAAAGACGCTCGTAAACATAGCGGATGCTGTCTATATCCGAAAGCTCAAGACCCGGGTCAACCCCCTGCGAAAACATGTTGTAGGCAATAATGAGCAGATCCACGTTACCGGTGCGCTCTCCGTTTCCGAAAAGTGTGCCCTCGACGCGCTCCGCTCCCGCCATGATGCCGAGCTCTGCGGTCGCAACGCCCGTTCCCCGGTCGTTGTGGGGATGTATGCTTAAGATTATGTTCTCACGGTCCTTAAGATGCCTGCTCATCCACTCGACCTGATCGGCATAGACATTCGGCGTATCCTGCTCAACCGTCGCAGGAAGGTTGATTATCACCTTTTGTCCGGAACCTTCGTAGAGTATCCCGGCCACAGCGTTGCAGACCTCAAGGGCAAATTCGGGTTCCGTCGCATTGAAGCTTTCCGGGGAATACTCAAAGCGGATATCGCCCTTAAAGCCCTTAGCGGCTTCAACAAGCCAGGTCGCCCCGTCTGTTGCGATCTTCTTTGTCTCTTCTTTTGTTGCATGGAAAACAACATCGCGCTGAAGCTTCGAAGTATTGTTATATATATGGACGATGCACCTTTTTATGCCTTCGATGGCTTCTATCGTTTTTTCTATAAGCTCTTTCCGGCACATTACAAGAACCTGTACAGTCACGTCCGATGGGATCAGGTCGCGCTTTACAAGTTCCCGTACAAAGTCGTATTCAACTCTCGATGAAGCGGGATAGCCTATCTCGATCTCCTTAAACCCAAGCCTTACAAGGAGCTTAAAGAATTCGATCTTCTCCTCGACCTGCATCGGCTCCTCAAGGGCCTGGTTGCCGTCGCGAAGATCCACACTGCACCATATCGGCGGTTTATCAATGGTCTTTGAGGGCCACTCCCTGTCCGGCAGGGAAAATGGCTTGTTCCGCTTATATTTTTCATATGGCAGGCTCATTTCAGTTTTCTCCCGTGTCTTCTGCTTTTATGACGATATCGAGCTTTACCGGATCCGCCTTTGCGCCGTTGACCGGCTCAATGTATAGTACTACCGAGCTGTAAGGCCCCGTTTTGCTGATAAAGCTGCAGTCAATAAACGCTTTTACATCAGCGCTCACAATATTCCTTACCGCCTCTTCCGTCCCCCTGAACGTAATCTCGACAGCTGTTGCATCGATCTCGCAGGAAAGGTCGTCGGGAAGTTGACGGATCTCTATCTTGTCGGTAGGCAGTGTCACCGTCTTCTGTTCAAAAGGCACGATCTGCGCGCGTACGGAGATCTTCTGGCTGTCGTTCACAAGAACGATATTATCGCCGTAAAGGTCACGCAGCGCACTCCTTACGTCAAGCGATGTCTCTGTTGCCTCAGCTGCGCCGGCAATAGGACAGTCAAGGGTAAGGCGTGTTACCCTCGAAAGATTTGCGGCAGTTCCCGCAAGCGTTATATAATGGGGCGCATACTCGACTGACTTAAGATAATAGCCGTCAGCAGGGTTCCCGACAGGATTTATGTAAACCTCGACCTCTTTGGTCGGAACTATCTCCATGTCGATCTTTACCTGGTTTTCGGAAAAATGCAGGCTGTCGGAGGAAACCACGTTACCTTCGCTGTCATAGGCCTGGACCGTGCATGTCTGCGATATGCTGTTTGACATGCCGTCAACACCGACTATTATGGCCACTCTCGAAACCTTTGAAAGAATTGTCTCCGAGCCTCTTATGGTCACAAGATTCGGACTCACGGTGCTGTTCAAGATGCAGAACCCGTCCTTTACGTTTCCGTCTGTGATCACGGCCACTCCAAAGCTCCTTGAAACAAGGTCCACAAGCGAAAGATGCAGCATTGTGGAGCCGTCCTCTGTTGCATGGCTTAAGATCTCAAGTTCGGCATCGCCGTAAGCCTTGCATGTAACTATGATCGGCACGGCATTAAACTCGTTCTTGTTGGTAACGTCGGCAACAGCTTCAAAGTCCTTTACCGAAAGCGAATTCGCAACGGAGCGCTTTGCGCGGAAACGCACCGATACCTTGTCTCCGGAAGTGACCTCGATAAGCTTGTTGACGCTGTCCATGGTCTCGCGGTTGAGCACGGTAACGGGGACGTTTTCAACGGTCATCACCACAAGCGGGTCGATGACGTTGTTAATGGCAAACCAGAAGAAAACAGCCACTACGATAGATATTAACTTAAGCCCGATATTGCGGGTCAACTTTTCTTTCATGACTTAGCTTCTTTTTCCTTCTTGAGCTTTGAGAATAGTTTTATGATACCTGCAGGCTCCACTACCTTGCGCTGTGCGGCAAGGAGCTTGTTGCGAAGCTGCTCGCTGCCTGCGTTTCTTGTAAGTTCACCGTCCTGCGCGATGGAAACGCGCCCGGTCTCTTCCGAAACTATGATAACGAATGCATCCGAATTTTCCGAAAGCCCGATCCCGGCTCTGTGCCTTGTTCCAAGCTCTTTTGGAAGCTTCAGGTTGGTTGACAGGGGCAGATAACAGGTGGCGCTTGTGATCCTGTCGTTGCGGATGATGACGGCACCGTCATGGAGCGGCGTATTGTGCTCGAAAATGTTGATGAGCAGCTGGCTGCTCACGACGGCGTCAATGTCGATGCCCGTCTTTATGTATTCGTTCAGCATCACATCCTGCTCTATTACGATAAGGGCTCCTGTCTTGTTCCTTGCAAGTTCAAAGGTCGCACGGATGATCTCATCAAGCGTTTTGTCGGTAAAGTTCTCTTTTTCGTTGTCCTTTAAGAATGTAAAACGGTTAACGGAATATTTCTGGCCGAGATTTTCAAGCACCTGTCTGAATTCAGGCTGAAAGAGTATGATTATCGCTGTGATCCCGACCGTTATGGTGTTTGCGAATATCCACAGGATAACGTTGAAATCCAGCAGATAAGCAGCAATCCAGACAACAAGAAGAACAGCCAGACCCTTAAAGATGATCCAGGCCCTGGTCTTCTTGATCCACTTTATTATCTTGTAAATAAGGAATGCGAGTATCAGAATTTCCAGGATGTCCGTTACCCTGATCTGCGGCAGGGCCACACGGCTGAAGAAATTCTGGAAGAAATGCTGTATCTTATACCACATATCCGACCTCCGCACCGTTTATGAGTTCTTTATCACAGAATACAGATCATTTATCTTTTATGTCTTTTTTGACTTTTGTTTCTTTTTTGTCTTTTTTGTCTTTGTCGTCTTTTTTATCTTTGTCGTTTTTATCGTCCTTGTCGAGCTTTTCGCCCGGAACGCGCTCCATGGCATGCTCTTCATCGGGTTCTTCTATAACGACCTTGCTTTCGGGCTTCTGTTCCGGCTTTTTGTCCTTCTTAAGGTTAAGGAACGCAGGGCGCTTCTTTTCTTCGCCCGATTCTGCCCTGTTCTTCTTTTCTTCGCCCGAAGCCGCTTTTTTAGCTTCCTTTGGCTTGCGCTTCTGCCTGTTCTCCCTGAACTTCTCGGGTTCAAGCACTTCGCCTGTCCTCGGATCCGTGAAAGGATCATCCTCAAAAGCTTCGGATTCCATGCTGCTCTCGAAGTATGTGGGAGCGTCCATCTTACGGATGTTGAGCTTCTTTAATCCGGACTTGATCTTTGGTACCGCACGTACATAGTAGTAATAATCGTCATCTTCAAACTGCACGTTCTCGACTGCGGTATAATCGAGGATCCTTAAGAATGCGTAAACGATCATCACAAGACCGCCGGAAATAAGCGAGAACATGAGCATCTTGCCGATACCGCCGTTAAGCGGATACCTGCCGTCTATAAAGACATGACCGAGTATACATGCGGCCGTTCCGATAACAACGGATATCTCGAAGGAAAAGCTGAATTTAAGCTTTCTGATCAGGAAAGCAACAAGCTCCACCATCGCGAAAACGCCCATGAAATAGAGCATTTCCTTACTCTTTAGGAGATTGTCGACAATAGCGTTCACAAGCTCGAGCAGATTATCTGTATTGAGCTTGGTAAGGTCCACTTTTATACCGACGCAGTTCCTTATCACGGCAATAAGATACCTGAAGAAGATACCGCAGCACATAGGGAATATCGTTGCGGGTGATGTTGTGAGCCCCGCAAGGAGCGGCACCGTATAAGGAATGTTGAAAACCCCGAGCACGGGGATGGCGATCATTATGTATGCGTATCTTGGCGTGAACCTTAAGAAAAAGGCGTACAGGATGATCATGATAAGTCCCACGAAGACCGCAAGCGCAACATTGACGCTGTAAACGTGGATAACAGTCAGGACAAGGCACATGAGCGCAAGGACACCACCGGGTGTAAATGCGCAGATGATGCTCATCATCATGACAACGCCCGGCGCTGCAAAACGCGGGTCATAGCCAATTTCGGTATTGAGTGTCGTGATAACGAGAAACGACACTGCAAATTTGAAGATAAGGTTCAGGGCAAACTGGAACTTCTGGTATATGAGACATACCTTAGCCCTGAATTCCAGCATCGCTTCTATCATTACAGATTCCTCCCGCCTTCCGTTCCGGTATCAGCGGCGGCTGCCTGTCCGGCAGTGTCCGCAATGCCTTCGGCCTCGGCTTCTTCCTTCAAAACATAGTATTTTTTAAGCTTTTTGAGCAGATTGTAGTAATCTGAAAGATGCTTCCTTGACACATTGTAGTGGATCAGGTATCCAAACAGCGAGATGACCGCGAACACCGCAAGTATCATGAGATAATAGCGCAGGATGGCCTTTCCTATCGAAGCATAATCCAGCGTGACAGCCTCTGCTATCAGGTAATCCGACTTGTATACGGCTGCAAGCAGCAAAAGCAGCACATACCCCAAAGTCACTGCTATAAGAGTCCTTAGCACCTGATAATGTACATAATCCGACCGGTAGAACTTGGCAAGTTTTATGTCGTACCGTCCTGTTGTTTTTTCGTATATCGACAGTTTTGTCATTATACGGACTTTCTTTTCGTCAAGCATTTCTTTTGCCTTTACTGAAGTTTGATATTGAGCCTTACGGGATTATGGTCTGAGTACTCAAAGCCCGCATCTATGGTGTTTACCGAAACGACCTCAACACCCGGCGATACAAGGAACCCGTCAATTATGAAATACTGGGTCGCGGGATCCGAAGGATCGTAGGGTCTGTTGAGGAGACGGCAGGTAGCATGCTCGCCGTCATACACAAGCTGCCATCCTTCCGGGAGCAGGCTTGTATCAAAGATTCCCGGGGACCAGATATCCGGATTCTTAACCGGGAACACCTCAAGCGTTCCGGGGAAGGACTGGTTAAAGTCGCCGCCCGCGATAACGTAATTGCCTTTGTTATATTCCTCGGTCATTATCTCGAGAACGCGCTTGCCCTGTGCCACGTTACCTTCACCCGAATCGTAGGCTTCAAGGTGGAAGTTGATAACGGCAAGCTTCTTATCTGTTCCTTCAATGTCATAATGCGTTATTAGAACGCAGCGCTTAAGCTGTGCAACGCGCATCGGCCAGGTAAAGGCTGTCGGGAGCGCTATCCTTGTCGCAGTGTTTTCGGAAGTCTTTGCAACGGAGTAAGTGGCAAGCCCGCCTTCAACACGCCCGATGGGCGGCCAGGGGAAAGGAACATAGCCGCATTTATAATTAATGGCTGAGGCTTCGCTTGCTGACTCGAGTGCGATCCTTAAGGATTCTACCTCGTTATACCTGTAGCTTCGCTTTGAATTGACATCAACCTCCTGAAGAATGGTTATGTCAGAAGGATTTTCCTTTAATGTGTTGATAACGCCGCTAAAATACGTCATGAACGTATCTTTGGTATCCGGGGTCCCGTCAGTCTTGCCGCCGTCAAGCACAAAATCCTCGTTTTTTCCGAGACCGCAATAACCCACATTCCATGTCATGATTGAAAGTTCATTAGTAAGAGTCTTTGCGGAATTCCCAAAGACCACAGCAACTTCTTCCTTCGGTGCGGGCTTATATTCCGTTATTGTAAGCCAGGCAATGAACCCGACCGCAAAAAGCACGATCGCGCCCAGTACTGAAAGCACCGCTATGATTACTTTCTTCCACGGCCCGCTCTTTCTCCCGTTTCGGGCAGAGCGGTTTCTGTAACGGTTTACGCGCGGTTTATAATATTCAATTTTTCTTATCTCGCTCATTTTGGCCCTCTTTACCCCATAACTAGTCAACCTACATTATGACATTTTTTTGCGAATAAGTCAAATAAAAAATACCGCCTGCGGGCAAATCCCGCAAGCGGTATCGATCTTTTTGATCAGTTATTATTTATAGAGCTCAACAAGCTTCATAAGGTGCTCGTAACGAGCCTTAGCTGCTGCTTCGGACTCTGCGAACAGACGCTCTGCTCTTTCAGGGAACTTAACCTTGAGTGATGTGTAACGTGTCTCATTGTTAAGGAATGCCTGATATTCGCCGTTGCCTTCCTTGGAAGTAAGGGTGAAAGGATTCTTTCCTTCTGCCTTGAGTGCAGGGTTGAAGGAGAAGAGGTTCCAGTAGCCTGCTGCAACTGCTTTCTTCATCTCATCCTGGCAGTGGTTCATGCCGCCCTTAACTCCGTGGAGTTCACAAGGAGCGTAGCCGATGATGAGTGAAGGACCGTTGTAAGCCTCTGCTTCCTGAAGTACCTTAACAGCCTGTGCAGGGTTAGCGCCAAGAGCGATCTGTGCAACGTATACGTAGCCATAACTCATAGCGATCTCAGCAAGAGACTTCTTGCCAACTTCCTTACCTGCTGCTGCGAACTGGCAAACCTCACCGATGTTGGAAGCCTTCGAAGCCTGTCCGCCGGTGTTCGAGTACATCTCGGTATCGAATACCATAACGTTAACGTTCTCGCCGGAAGCAAGTACATGATCGAGTCCGCCGAAGCCGATATCGTATGCCCATCCGTCGCCGCCGAAGATCCATACGGACTTCTTTGACAGATACTGCTTCTTCTCAAGAACCTCAGCTGCCAGAGCATTGCCCTTCTTAGCAGCCTTCTCGAGCTCTGCAACGAGAGCGGATGCAGCTGCGGGATTCTCCTTGGTGCTGTCCTTGGTAGCGATGAACTTTTCGATAGCGCTCTTTAAGCCTGCTGCGGTCTTCTTGTCGTCAGCGAGCTCGTTGAGCTTAGCGATAGCCTGGTCGCGGAGAACCTTCTGGCCGAGATACATACCGAGACCGTGCTCTGCGTTGTCCTCGAACAGTGAGTTAGCCCATGCGGGTCCGCGTCCGCTGTCCTTATTAACGGTGAAGGGTGATGTAGCTGCGGGACCGCCCCAGATCGAAGAACAACCTGTAGCGTTCGAGATGTACATCTGCTCACCGAAG
>JAEEGL015495110.1_pt1 | contig 42598 bp, 47 predicted proteins | sample 9134231 | NCBI WGS metagenome assembly JAEEGL01 (sample SAMN16246548, study PRJNA631951) | gut metagenome | biome: gut microbiome; feature: rumen; material: fiber-attached | host: Bos | place: Iran: Karaj | collected 2018-10 | reverse complement strand
CTGAATCTACTATTAATATTACTGTATCAACAGTTCTAATAACTCTTTCAACTTCAGATGAAAAATCTGCATGTCCTGGAGTATCAACTATATTAATTTTATAGTCTTTGTATCTTATAGCACAGTTCTTAGAATAGATAGTAATACCTCTTTCTCTTTCGATATCATCACTATCCATTACACAGTCTACAACTTCTTCATTATCTCTAAATACACCATTTTGTTCTAGTAAAGCATCTACTAAAGTACTTTTACCAGCATCAACGTGTGCAACTACAGCTATATTAATAATCTTATCCATATAACCATCCCTCTTCTCTTCAAAGTCCAAGCAATAATATCATTTTTTTTTTAAATATACAAGTTTTATACCACCAATAAAAAAAAGACCTTAGTCTTTTTTCTTTGGTAAATCCATTTCTTCTTGTACAGTTTCTTTTGCTTCACCATGATGTTCAGATCTATCTTTATATTTCTTTGCTCTAGCTGCATCCTTTTCAATAAGCTTTTCTAACTTAGAGTATCTCTTATTAAATAAATAAACAAAGATACATATTGCAACTAATCCAGTAGCAACTCCAAATAAGATGTTATACCATCTAAATACCTCTTCTGAAGTACCCATTACCATTCTAATTAATTCATAAATTAAATCTTGGAATACAGCAAATGGAATATATACTAAGGAAGATAATAATACTATCCCTATTATCTCTATTATATTGATCATTAATTCAGAGAAACCTAATCCCATCAAATAATCTAAATATTTCTTTCCTGTTTTCAAAAAATCCTTAAACATTATTAACATCTCCTTGTTCTACTGGAGCACTACTTTGTTGCTCCGCTACACTTACTGCTCCCTCAATCGTTGGAAGCGTTGGTGCAGCTTGATTTTGTGTATTTAAATCAACATTTTGTTGATTTTTAATATTACTACTAATAGTGAACTTACAGAAAGAAGTCTTACCTCTAACCTTTAAATCTTCTACATGAGCTACGCCATTTTCTTTAATTGGTTCAGAGAAATACTTAACAACATTAACTAAGTTTTCATCTCTTAATATCATAACATTATTAACATCTACTAACATATTAATATTAGAAGCATTCTTAATACTGTAAGTAACTATTTCTTTTGTATTAGCTGGACCAAAATCAACCATATATGGTGAATAAAGTATTGGTGTATCTTTCTTTAATAAGACTAAACCAATCATTTCTTTATCAGTCTTAATAGATCCAACTAAACTATTTAAATCATCAGTTAATGGATATATATACTTAGAATTCAATTCTTCAAAACTAAATAACTTAAAGTATAATGTAATATCACTTGGTAAAGTCATCTTATTCTTAATATTTAATATATGAACTAACTCTCTTACTATACTAGTAATAAAGTTTTCAAAACTTTCAAATGTTATATTAGCAAATACAGAATTCTTTATCTTTAAATTATTAGCTTCTTCTAATGTACCTTTTAAATCATCATAGCATTCTTTCTTTATCTTAGAAAAATCACCATAATTATTAAGAATATTAATTATTTCATTAGTAGGTTTAGTAGCAAATTCAGGAATTTGCAATATATATTCAAATAATTTCTTAAATCTTGTATTATACAAAGTCAACATAGCTTGTTCTGATACTGTTAAATTCTTTGTATAAATATCAGCTAATAAAGTTTTAACTTGATCTTTAGGTAATCTAACTGTTTCTTCCACTACAACAGTTTTAGGACTATATCTTTGTACTAATTCATCATAATTATTATTTTGCATTGCTTCTTTCAAATAATCGCAAGCATTTAGATAATCAATCTTATCATACTTAGAATATTTCAAATTAATATTATTTCTTATATTAGTTAAGAATTCATCTGTAATTAACTGTTCAGTCTCTTTACATTTCTTATTAATCTTTCTAAACTTATTAATTAGATTAACTCCAAAAGGATGAAATTTACTACTATTAACTTTATCTATTAATGCTAATTTAGCATCTACTAAATTAGTTTCATTATTAATTAAGTTTTCTTCTTTTATTGTATTAAAGTAAAAATCATTAGTTTCTAATCTTTCATTTAATTCCCATACATCATGTACGAAATCAATTGCTTCTTCAAAACTAGGATTTTGTGCTTTATATTGACTTAATCTATCTTTAGTAGCAATTTCCATTGATTCATTAATTCCACAATCACCTAATATATCAGGTAACAAACGTAATTGATGATCTTTTTCTATTTTATTAAAACTATCTACCCTTAATTGTAAATCATAATACTTTTGTCTTAAGTCATTCTTCTTTTTTAGAACCATTCTAAAATAATCCATCTGACCTTGTTTATTAGTATCATAATATTGTATTAAATTTGATGCCTCAAGAAGAATACGACTCATCTTATCCATTTCTTCTTTTTGGTCTTCCATTTGATCATAATACTCTAAATGGAACATCTCATCCTTAACCATTACTTTTTCATTTCTTAAATAAAGTACTTTAGGATTCATTGTTTCATAATTATCAAGTATCATTCTAATGTTATTCTCTTTACCGTGTTCTTTGCACCATTTAAATTCCTTCAAGAATTGTTCCATTTCTTCTAGTGTAGAGAAATAGAAAACTCTCTCCAAAATACCAAAGTTATCATCAACATAAGAATAACAAATACCTATCGTATTATCTTTACTATATATAAAAGGATGTAATGAAGCAGAATTATATCCGTATTTCTTCATTAACTCTAAAGCAGAATTAAAATCTAACATCACACACACCCTTCCTATTTTAACTATTTATATTATAACACATGAAAAATAAAGACACTATAATTTATTGATAAACAGAGTTTCTTTGTTGTATAATAATCACAGAAAGAGGTATAAAAATGAAGATAAAAGTTCAATCATATTCTGAACAATCTTCTTTAATATCAGCTATTTTATTCTTTATCATTGGTGGTATCTTATTTTGGTATCAAGATGATGTAATATCAACTCTATCAATGATTGTTGGTATTATCTTAGCAGTTGCTGGTGTTATTGAAATTGTTATCTATGTAATTAATAAGAAAAGACAAAGTGATCATCTAGCTGACATCATTAGAGGAGTAATCTTCTTAGGCTTAGCAGTCTTATTTATCTTTGGTAGTCACATTATTAAAGAAGTTGTAAGATATATTGTTGGAGCATGGATTATGTTTAGTGGAATCAACAGATTTATCCAAGCATTAGCTATCAATAAAAGAAGTAAAAAGTTCTTACCTCTCTTAATAGTATCTTTAGTTCTAATTGCTGTTGGTGTTTACTCAATAGTTTATGGCGATATTATTATTGCATCTATCGGTATTATAATGATGATATATGCTGCTCTTGATATAGTAGGTTATGTCTTCTATACAAAAGATGAAGTAAAACAAGAAACTGAAGGAACAACTGCTTTAATCGTTCCAGATGAAGAAGAACCAAAAGAAAGAAAACTATTTAAAAAGAAAAATAAAAAAGTAAAAGATGTTAAAGAAAAAGACATTGAAGAAAAAGAAAAAGACGATGAATAATCGTCTTTTTTTATTCTACCCATTGATAATCTTTAATTAACTTATCAACCTTATAATTAGAACCCTTTACTAATAAAGATATATCGTTCATAACTGATTCTATCTGACCTAAATAAACAGGTGAATCCAATGTTAAACCATCTTCAGTAACACATTCTTTTAATGTTCCTATAATTGAATCTTGATATGTACAATAATAAACTTTATTCCTATAACCAGATAAAGCTTCTCCTGTAGTTCTAAATATGAATTTATCATCATCTTTAACATGCTTTATTTCAATATAATAAGCATTAGTATTAACATTGTAATCAAAACCATCATCATATCTTACAAATCTAATTAGAACTCCTTCTTTATCATACTTACAAGCTGATCCTGGTTGTTCTAATATTTCACAAGAGAATCCCTTTTGAATCATATAATTTTTTAAAGTCTTAAAGTTTTCATGTTCTTTACTTCTAGCAAATAGATTAGTAAAAAATATAACTGATAAAACAACTACAACTACTATAGCAATACCAATACCTACAGATTTCATAAATTGTAGTCTTCTTGCTCTACCATACATACAACCCACTCCTATTATAAATAAATAATACCACAAAAAAAGTATAATTTAAATCAATTATACCTTTATATCTTCATTAATAAATGTTTCATTATCCATTAATAATTCGTGGATTTCCTCTTCTTCATTACCTAAGAATAATTGTTCAATTCTATCTACTCTACATTTTTCAGATAATAATATAGCTTGTATCTTAGCTACTGCATTATCTATTTCATCATTAGTAACTACATAGTTGTAATTAGCTACTTCATTTATCTCTTGATAAGCTGTTTTAAATCTATTTAATACTTTTTCTTTAGATTCTGTCTTTCTACCAACTAATCTTTGTCTTAATTCTTTCATACTAGGAGGCATTATAAATATACATATAGCTTCTGGTATTAATTCTTTTACTTTTAAAGCACCCTGTACCTCAATAACTAAGATTACATCTTTACCAGCTTTAAGCTTTTCTTCTATATGTTCTTTTGGTGTTCCATAATAATTATCATTATATAAAGCATATTCTAAGAAATCACCATTCTCAATTTTCTTTTCAAATTCTTCTCTTGATAAGAAAAAATATGACTTTCCTTCTTTATCACCAGGTCTCATTGGTCTAGAAGTACAAGATACACTTAACCAAGCATTAGATTTTCTCTTTCTAATATACTTAGCTACAACAGTATCTTTACCAGCGCCTGATGGTCCACTAATAACAACTAAAGATCCTCTCTCTTTTTGTTTTACTATACTGCTCATAACACCACTTCCTTAAAACGTATTATAACTGATTATTAAAAAAATAGTTATACATTTTCTGTATAACTATCTTTCTTTATAGTTTTAACAAAAGCAATCGTATTAATTACTATCATAACAATTAATACATATTTAATATAGAACGGATAATTTATAAATAAAACACCTATTTCCATTCCTTTACCAAGTTTATCACCTAGTATATTTATTATTACAAACATTGCCATATATAAAATATATATAACATCCATAATATAACCATTTCTAATAAACTTTAACATACTAAATAAGAACAAAGTAATACCGAATACCATTCCTTTATAAAATAACTTAATATCATATTCTTGTATTAACTTACTACCATTCTTAAAAAACAAAAACAAATATATAGCAATTACTAAAAAACTAACTACTATATTTAATATATTAATCTTCTTCATACAAACCCTCCATAACTAAATTATCTACTTTAAATCTAAAAATATCAATTACTTTTTTAATATCTACTTCAACAAAGAAACCTATCTTACCACCACTAAAGATAATCTTTTCATATTTTAAAGCTGATTCATCTATAACTGTCACATAATTCTTTTTCATTCCAATTGGACTACAACCACCATGAACATAACCTGCAACACTAAGTAGATTTTTCATAGGAATCATTTCAACGTTCTTTTCTCCTACACTATTAGCTGCTTTTTTTAAATTCAATTTAGCTGCGACCGGAACAATAAAAACAAAATAGTTGCCACTTTTACCAATAGTAACTAATGTTTTAAAAGTTTTATTAAGATCAACATTTAACATTTTAGCACATGTTACACCATCTAAAGCTTCCTTAATATCTAAAACATATTCTTTATATTCAATTTTATTACTATCTAATATACGCATTGCATTTGTCTTAATAGTTCCCATAAAATCACTTCTTAACGTTATTATAACAAAAAAAAGAAGTATTTCTACTCCTCTTCTAATCTTAAAATTCTTAAATATATTAAACCAGAAAGCATTGGTAATAAAGTAATAATATAGTTTGCTGATGTAATAGTTATAATTGCAAGAATTAATTCAAAAGCAACTGCTATCATAAGAAGTGCTCTTTGTTTAAAAATATAGAATACATAGTTAATTAATTGAACAGCAGCGTATAAACCTACCGTAATTCCAATTGCTTTATTCATTGTAAGATTAGTATTTTTTACTACATCAACAGTTAAATTAAAGCCTTCATTAACCGAAGCATTTGCCGCAACTGCAGCAATACCTATAACTTCACTTGCAATAGCAATCAATACACCTATTACCATAATTAAAGTAAAATTAGCAATCTTCCATATTTTAATTTTCATTTCATTATTCTTTTTACTAGCTTTTTTCACAACTTTTTTTGCCATAACATACCTCTATTCTTACTTTAATTGTATTTCAAGCAAAAAAAGAAAACAACAGGAGTTGTTTTCCATTATACATTCTATTTACTCATTAAATCACAAACTAAATTAGTTAATTCATTAGGATTTTCAATAGTTAATCCCTCTATTAATCTTGCTTGATCATATAAGATCTTTGTATAGTTTTGTAATACATCTTTATCATTCTTATATAATTTTTCTAATTTAGCTGCAATTGGATGCTTTTCATTGATTTCAAGAACAATCTCAGCTTTAACTTTATCAGTAGCAGGCATAGAATTTAATACTTTTTCCATCTCTAAAGATATATTACCTTCAGTACTTAAACATACTGGATGATTCTTTAATTTATTAGTAAATCTAACATCTTTAACTTCTGGTAATATTTCTTTCATAAAACTAAACATATCTTTTGCTGCTTCATTTTTTTCTTCTAGTTGTTTCTTCTCTTCTTCTGTATCTAAATCAGCATTTTCACTACTTACATTAGCAAATTTATGACCTTCATATTCACCTAAAGCTTGAATAGTAAATTCATCTACATAATCATTTAAATATAATATTTCATAATCTTTATCTTTAAACTTTTCAACTTGAGGTAACATATCAATTCTATCTACACTGTCCCCAGACGCATAGTAAATCTTTTCTTGTCCCTCTTTCATATTTTCTACATATTCTTTTAATGTAATACGTTTCTTATCTCTTGAACTATAGAAAATAATTAAATCTTTTAGCATTTCATTATTCATGCCATATTGACTATAAATACCATATTTTAATTGCATTCCAAATGCATCAAAGAATTTTTCATATTTTTCTCTATCATCAGCCATTAATTCCTCTAATGAAGATTTAATCTTCTTCTCAAGGTGTTTAGCAATTAATTGTAATTGTCTATCTTGTTGTAATATCTCTCTTGAGATATTTAATGAAATATCTTCACTATCAACTAATCCTTTAACAAAACTAAAGTAATCAGGTAATAGATCAGCACATTTTTCCATTATTAATACACCATTAGAATATAATTGTAATCCTTTTTCATATTCCTTAGTATAGTAATCATATGGAGCATGAGAAGGTATAAATAATAATGAATCATAACTTATTTGACCTTCACTCTTACTATGAACTACTTTAACAGGTGGTTCAAAATCATAGAACTTATCTGAATAATAAGCATTGTATTCTTCAGGAGTTACTTCACTTTCATTTCTTTTCCAAATAGGAATCATACTATTTAAAGTTTTTTCTTCAGTAACTTCCTTATCGTCTTCTTTTTTAGTTTCATCCATTACAATTGGATATTTAATATAATCAGAATATTTCTTAACTATTCCTTCAATTCTTCTTTGTTCAAAGAATTCATCATAATTATCTTTATCAGAATTATCCTTAATATATAAAGTTATAGTAGTACCAACCTCGTCTCTTTCACTCTTATTAATAGAGTATCCATCAGCACCATCACTTACCCATTCGTAAGCTTCTTCACTACCATAAGCTTTACTTACTACATCAATTTTTCTAGCAACCATAAATGCAGAATAGAATCCTACACCAAATTGACCAATTATATTGATATCTGAATTCTTTTCATTCATTTCTTTAAATAATGAAGAACCACTCTTAGCAATAATACCTAGATTATCATCTAATTCTTCTTCAGTCATACCAATACCATTATCAATTATCTTGATAGTTCTAGTATCTTTATCAACTTCAATTTTTATCTTAAATTCATCTTTATTAAGTTTAATCTTACGATCAGTTAAAGATAAATAATATAGTTTATCTATCGCATCACTAGCATTACTTAATAACTCTCTTAAGAATATCTCTTTATTTGAATATACAGAATTAATCATTAAATCAAGAATCTTCTTTGATTCAGTTTTAAATTGTTTTTTCTTTGCCATTAATAATCAACCTTTCACTTTCTAACATATAGCATAGTCTTTTTATTAGCACTTGTCAATAGCAAGTGCTAAAATTCAAAAATTATTACCATAATCAAAATTTGACTAAAAAAATGCCCTAATATATAATTTTCATAGAGAGGTGATATCATGTCAGATCACTCAATAAAGGGAATTTATGAAATTCGTATGAGTAGTGATGCTCGTGCCGTAATTATTTCCGCAGCCAACAAAGAAGACCCACTAAAATACGATTATTATATGCTATCCACTGGTTCAGAGGGCAAGCTTAGTGTAAAAAGAATCGATAATCCTATTTTACTTGCTAGAAACAGTAGATTTAACATTCATAGAATAGCTCAAGGAAGCGATGCTTATAACCATTTTGCTAACCGTTTCGCTTCTTATTATGCTGCACCAAAAGAAACAGCTAAAAAGCTACACTTTAAAGAACCGATAGTATCACCAAAGTTAGCCAAAAGAAATCAATTAAAAAATAGAACTTAGTTCTATTTTTTTTGTACTCCAAAATATTCCATATCTTCTAGATTCATACGATCTTTCATTCTTTCACTTATAATAATATAATCCATTGAAATATCAAAGATATCACATACACCAAATGTATTAGTTCTTAAATCATACAAGAAATAATAATCATCATATCTACTTTCTCCTAATATATTAAATACAACAGCATATTCTCCACTATCTCTATGTTTAATAGGATATATATGAATTCTATTAGCTACAGGAGAGAATTTATCATTATATTCTTCCATTCTATTAGAATTATCTCTTGTAATATCAGTAAATAAATATTCTAATATCTTTTTTATAATTACAATTTGTTCACTATAACCCATTTTATTAAACGGCATTATTCCATCATTACAACTAAATACTCTAACAAATAATTTTTCAAACTTATTAGCTATATAGTTATTAGATAACATTCCGTTCTCATCTATATTATTTTCATATATATGACCAGCTGGAATAAAATTATAACAAATAAAATCAAGCATCATTTTAAAACTCTTAGGATTAAATTTTTCTCCTAAATCTATATTGCAAAACAACGCATTCATTCTATCTATTAACATTAAAGCATTCTTATAATCATATTGTTTAGCTTTCACATTAAACTTTTTCTTAACTGAATTTGACCATTTAGTAAAATTAAAGTTTTGCACATCAACTCTAATATCTTTATAGTCGCCTGTTCTATCTAAATCATAATATCTAAATATATCATCTTGAACAGTAGCACATAATCTTAATAACCATGATTCATAATTCCATTGTGGATTAGAAGGCCTTGGTATAACATTTAAATCATAACCGATTATTTCATCAATCTTATCAGCTACAAATTGACAAAACAATCTTTTCCATATATCCCAATCTTCTTTAGTTAAGCTTTTATATCCATCTACCATAAGTGATTTAGTTGTACCATCAGCACCCACAAAATTAGTTAACTGTTGATAAAAAGGAGTTTCATACTTTTCCAATTCAAAGAATAACTTGCCACCCTTTAAAGCATCTCTTAGCATTGCCAATGAAGCATCTTCATATTGCAAAGAATAATCCTTTGTCTTTTGACCTTTACGGTCATAATTATAAGAATATTTAACATATCCAATATCTTTATCTACTTGGAATAAAACATCACGTGGTATTACAGTTTCATTAATCTTCTCACCTTGATAAACCTGTATTTTCTTACCTTGTATTTCTCTAATATATTGTATAGGCGTTCCAAAATGTTCAGTTTCAAAACCCATTTGAATATTAGGTAAATCAGTATTCAAAGTTAAGAAATATGTTTTATCTCCATCTTTAACAGCTAAAAACCAGTGATAAATAGTATCTAATACTTGATTATCTCTAACTATCTCTTGATAGTTATTATTTGATCTTACTAACCAAGATTCTATACCTAACCTATCATATATTCTTTTTAAAATTAAAGCAGCTGACTTACATATAACAGCCATATTACGTCCTTCAGGACTATCATATATACGACGTAATTCTTCAACAGAAAGATTATCATCACCTAATTTATTATCAATAGAAAAGAAAAAATCAGTATCTCTACACAATACTTTTCCTACTTCTATATATACATATCTAATTATATGAAGAGTATCCCATTCAGGTTTAATACCAGATACAACTTTATTTTCGAGTTCATCAACTGTCATATGTATCACTCCTATTTTATTATAGCATAAGAAAAGAGATGTTTAACATCTCTTACATTGCTTTTTTAAATAACTGTTCTAAATCGTAAACAGATACATCCTTTGGATTTCCTGGTGTACAAGGATCATCAAATGCTTTCTTAGCAAGTAATGTTATATCCTTTTCTTTTCCACCAATATTTCTAATATGTTGAGGGATATTTAATCTAATAGCTAAACTACGAACAGCTTCAACAACCTTCTTAACTGCTTCTTCATCAGATGCACCATCAACATCTAAGCCAAATGCTTTACCCATATCTCTAAATCTTTCAGGACAAGCTTCACCATTAAATTCAAGTACATAAGGTAATAACAATGCATTAGCCACTCCATGAGGAGTATCATATAAAGCTCCTAATTGATGTGCCATTGAATGAACAATACCTAAACCAACATTACTGAATCCCATTCCAGCAACATATTGTGCTAAAGCCATTTGTTCAAGAGCTTTTGGATCTTTATTTACTGCCTTTTCTAAATTCTTATATATTAATTCCATTGCCTTTAAATGGAACATATCAGTCATTTCCCAATGAGCTTTAGTTATATAACCTTCCATAGCATGAGTTAAAGCATCCATACCTGTAGCAGCTGTTGTTGCAGCAGGCATTCCAGCCATCAATTCAGAGTCAACAATCGCTAATACAGGAATATCATTAGGATCAACACATACCATTTTAACTACTGCTTCTTCGTCAGTTATTATATAGTTAATAGTTACTTCTGCAGCTGTTCCAGCAGTAGTTGGAAGTGCAATAATAGGTAATGATTTATTCTTAGTATTAGCCACACCAGCTAAAGAAACAACATCTTTAAACTCTGGATTATTAACAATAATACCAATGGCTTTTGCCGTATCTATTACAGAACCACCACCTACAGCGATTATATAATCACAGTGGAACTTCTTACATTCTCTAACACCTTTTTTTACATTAGTAACTGTTGGATTAGGTTTTATTTCACTAAAGATTTCATATTCAATATCATTTTTATCTAAAAGATTAATTACCTTATCAGCTACACCCACTTCTAATAAAGTATTATCAGTAACTAATAAAGCCTTTCTAAACTTTCTCTTAAGAATCTCATCAACTAATACCTCTCTAGCACCCCAGCCAAAATAAGAAGTTTCATTTAAAACAATTCTATTAGCCATATAAACTCCTCCGTATTCTCAAAATGATTATAACACATTTATAGAGTTTCTTGAAACACATTTTTTGCAAAATAAACAATGTGTTGTTTTTTTATTAGAAATATATTATAATTAGTATAGGTAAATAGGTAAAAGGTGAGGATTATGGATAAAAGGATTGTAAAAACAAAAAAGAAACTTACAAGTACTTTGTTAAGCCTTATTGAAAAAGAACAAATAAAGGATATTACTGTACTTGAATTATGCAAAGTTGCTAATGTTAACAGAACCACATTCTATAAATACTACAAAGACATTGATGATTTTGTCTACACCTTAGAAGAATCTCTTCTTTCTGACTTAAAAAACAATATTATTAATATAAAGAGAAACTATCTAATTACTTATATAGGTAAAACTATTGAATCAATTAAAGAACATAAAGAAATCTATTCAAAATTGTTAAGTCCTAATGGAGATAAAAGATTCTTAAGAAAAATCCTATACACGGTTCATGATGAATCAATCAATGAATGGAAGCAATTATTAAAAAAAGCTTCTAGCGAAGATCTAGAAAACATCTATAAATTCATCGTTGATGGAAGTACAGGTATTATTGAGAACTGGATAAATAATAATCTACAAGGCGATACACAAAATACAACTAACTTTATTAATAAGTTATGTATGAGTGGTTTAAGTAGTTTCATATAAAAAAAGATATTCATTACGAATATCTTTTATTATTTACTATTTTTCTTCTTAGTGTCTTTGGCAACAAATCTAGTTTTTACACCTCTAACACGACCGAATGTTTTCTTTACTCCTTCTGGTAAGTTTGCTTTAATAGTTCTCATAATGCACCTCCTCGTTTAAAACGAATAAATTATAACATGTATTATACAAAAAGTCCAAATATTTTCAAGATAAACCGATTATTTTTAACACTAGAAGAGAATAAACAAGAGCAAATACTAAAATATCTAATACAACAAAAGAACTCATAAACTTTTTCTTTTGTCTAAATAGATTAAATATAATATATCCATAAAAGATCAATACTAAAGCTAAGAATGTTATTAAAAACCAAGTAGATAACTTCTTAATAAAGATAATAACAAATAGCATAAATAAGATAATACCTATTGAATAAGTATAAAATTTACCAAAAGCTACCTTAATATCATTAGGTATCTCTTTTTTTATCTCTTCTTTTACTTCCCTATTTTTCTCCATAATAATCGCCATCAAAATTATAACATATCAAATAAAACAAAAATCCACATTTAAAATGTAGATTTTTATTATTAATAACTATATTCACTTGTTATTCCAAAATATTCTTCTAATGTAATCCAGTTACCACCGTTATATAACTTAGTTGCTAAATCCACACCTACATATCTAAAGTGCCAACTTTCGTATTTATAACCTGTAACACCACTCTTACCGCTAGGATATCTTAAAATAAATCCATATTTATAAGCATTTTGACTTAACCAAGCAGCTTCAGCAGTATTATCAAAATTAGAATTAATACAAGGTCTATCTGTTGCACAAACATCGAACGCTAATCCAGTTTGATGCTCTGAATGTCCTGGTCTAGCAGAATATGTATCAGCAGCAGCTTTACCACTTCTACTTACATAATTATTATAAAGTCTTTTTTGTGTATCGTAAGATCTAAATCCTGATTGATTCCACATGTTATACCCCTCTGCCTTTGCAGCAGCAAACATTTCATTAGCATGTGCTGTAACGTCAGCATTCATTCCGGGAGCATATGTACTTGGAAGACTATAAGTCTTATTTGCAATAATCAATCCATCTATATAAGTGATTCCATTCTTTATTTCCCCATGGAAACCTTTAGAGGTAGTAAAAGTACCATCCTCTGGAGTTGGTGCTGGAGTTACCTCTTTTGCTGGTGTTGGCTTTGGTGCTGGTTTTTCATTTACTGTTAAAGTAAATTCTTCTTTAGCTTCATTACCACTACTATCCTTAGCTACATAATATAAAGTATAAACTCCAACTTTATCAAAATCATAATCACCTTCAACAGTAACAGTAATTTCTTCAGTAGAATCGTCTAATGCAGAAACACCATTTAATAAATTAATCTTTGTACCAACTGTTGTAGATAATTTCTTACTATAAGAAATAACAGGTTTTTGTTTATCAACAACTTTAATTGTATACTTAAAATCTTTTGTCAAACCATTCTCATCCTCTACAGTTATTGTTATTTCTTGTTCACCAATCCTTGATGTATCTATTTCTTCTTTTTTAGTAATTATCTTACCTTTTTCAACTTCAACATCCGTTATATTTGAAATTCTTTCATTCAATTCAACAGTTTTATTCTTAGCTACTACAGAAGCAGAAAATTCTTTCTTATCTTCTTTTTTCTCTTCTGTCTTCTTACCACAACTTGTTAATAACGTAATAATTATCAACAATACAATCAATCTCTTTTTCATTCTTATCACCACACCTTTATAATATCATATTTTTCTTTTATTTACTTAATAAACTCTTCGTTATATCAGGATCTAAAATACTATCATAAGTAACATCCATATTTTCTAAGAAAGAAGATGAATGAACAACTCCATCTATTACTGATTGCATACGTAATAGAATATTCTTTTTATCTCCATAACTGCCATTTATATATTTATCTAACAAACTAAATGCTTTTAAAGTAGATATCAAGTACTTCCCATCGTTACAAAAATCATATAATTCATAATTTGGTTTTTCAATTTTATCCTTTTGATCAGTCTGATATAAATACATATTATTAAAAGACAAAAATATCTTATTTATTCGAGCAACTAAAGCATAAAGATAATAATCATGATTTTCATAAGCACACAAAAGTTCAAAAAATATACTAAATACTTCACTATCATAATAATTATCTACGATGCCTTTTTGCGATTGTAGTTGTGAATGCATTAATTCATGAACATAGCAACATACACCTATATCAGTTGGTTTTTTAGCTAAGAATATTTTATTAAAAAACACACTTAACTTAGGTAATAATTCACTAAATACTTCATGATTTTCAAATACCACTATTTGTGTTTCTAAAGTACCAGAAAAAACTCTTTGTCTAGAAAACTCAACAGGTATTTTATAAGGACTTACATAAGCAGCAGAAGCATTATAAATACTTACCAATTCATCAATAGATGATATATTATTTTTTCTGATTAAACGAGTCAACATACGATTACTCATAAAACCAACATCGTGAAGCAATAATTTACTCGCATAAAAGCACTTAGCTTTCTTAAATAAATCTCTCTTTTTAATATATGGTAGGCAAACACTATTAAACTCTGGTATAGCTAAATCATTAATTCCATAAACAGCATTTAACATATTATCATCTAATTTATATATATTAAAATCCTTATAACCATATAAAGCATTATAATCATTTATATCTCTTATTTTTTCCGCATCCATAATATCCCCCATAAATTAATAAAATATATTATAACACTAAAAAATATCAAGTAAACACTTGATATTTTCAATTAGTACCATAAAGGATATTTATCAGTTATTTCTTTAACTTTCTTATTTAATTCTTTATATACTTTTTCATCTCCAAGATTTCTTAAAGCTTTATCTATAATTCTTGCTATTTCAACAAAATCTTTTTCTTTTAAGCCTCTTGATGTCATAGCAGGACTACCTATTCTAATACCACTAGCAACCATTGGACTTTCAGTTTCATTAGGTATTGTATTCTTATTAACAGTAATATGAATCTTATCTAGTTCTCTTTCAGCATCTTTTCCAGTTACATTAACGGATGACTTAACATCTAATAGTATTAAATGATTATCAGTACCACCACTAACAATTCTATAACCTAATTTAACAAACTCTTCACTCATTGCCTTTATATTTTTAACAACTTGTTGTTGATATGTTTTGAATTCAGGTTGTAAAGCTTCATAGAAGCATTGTGCTTTTGCAGCAATAACATGCATTAAAGGACCACCTTGAATACCAGGGAATACTACTTTATTAATTTTCTTAGCTATCTCTTCATTATTAGTTAAGATAATTCCACCTCTAGGTCCTCTTAATGTTTTATGAGTAGTTGAAGTAACAACATCAGCATATGGAATTGGTGATGGATGTAATCCAGTAGCAACAAGACCAGCAATATGTGCCATATCTACAAATAAGTAAGCACCTACTTCATCACATATCTCACGGAATTTTTTAAAATCTATAGTTCTTGAATAAGCAGAAGCACCAGCAATAATCATCTTTGGTTTTTCTTTTAAAGCTATTCTTCTAACTTCTTCATAATCTATTGTTTCAGTTTCTTTATCTAATTCATAGCTGACTATTTCATAATCAACACCACTAAAATTCAATTTATAACCATGTGTTAAATGACCACCATGATTTAAGTTCATTCCTAATACCTTATCCCCATGGTTTAGTAATGCTCTATAAACTGCCATATTTGCACTAGATCCACTATGTGGTTGTACATTAGCATACTTACATCCAAATAACTTAGTTACATTTTCAATTGCTCTTGTTTCAAACATATCAATGTATTCACAACCACCATAGTATCTCTTTCCAGAATAACCTTCTGCATATTTATTAGTTAAGATACTACCTTGTAATTTTAATACATCCTTTGAAACATAATTCTCAGAAGCAATCAACTCTATATTCCCCTGTTGACGTTTTTTCTCCAAGCTTAAAGCTTTCTTCAAATAATTATCCATTTCTATCCTCTACCTTCTTAAGAACATTATATATCATTAAATATCGTTCTACTAGACTATATGTGTATATTTTACACATATATACAATTTTATTTTTTTAAGTCACAAAATATAATAATCGCTTTAAATAAAAATAGCAACATAAAAAGTGCTATAATAAAACCAAGAAAGGAAAATACTTATGAAAAAGCACTTCAAATTTTTAGTTGGTATTGCATTAATAGCTTTAGGTGTATTTGCATTAAACTTAAACTCTGTTGATTACTATGGACAAAAAACAGAAAGAACAGCATATGGTGGAGATGCATACACAGGAATTCAAAATGCAGCTGCAGACACAGCTAATAATATCAACAAACTTGGAAATACAATAGCAGAATCACACAGTAAACAAATGACATTTGTTGGAACATCAATGATTGTATTTGGTGCATTAACTATTGTATATGACCTACTTGGAAACAACAAAAAGAAATCTGAAACAGAAGAGAAAAAGTGATTACATATAGTAATCATTTTTTCTTTATAATGATATGATATAATTAGAATAATAAAGGATAGATTAATATGATACTAAGTGCAATGAATGAACTAAGTTATTATCGACTTGGTTATATTATTAAAAATTTTATAAATATTTCTCTAACAATTGTACCTATCATCATTATGATTAAATGTATGATTGATCTATCCAAAGTCGTAATTAATCCAAAAGATGCACCTAATACACCAAAGACAATTGCTAGAAGATTTGTTTCTGGTCTTATTATCTTCTTACTACCTGTAATAATTGATTACACTTTTAAAACATTAACTGATTACAACGATGACATCATAGTTAAATATTATGAAGGTTCATCAAAAGAAAAAATAGAAGAATATAAAAAACTTGCCGAACAAGAAAGACAAGCCGAATTAAATAAAAAAATAGCTAAAAATAAAGAAATAAATATTAAATTAGCTGAAAAAAGAACTCAAGCAAACAATCAAAATACAGACAAAATGAGTACTTATAAAGCAAGAAAAGAACAAAGAAGACAAAATGAAGCAGCCAATACTGAGACCAGTGAAAATGGCTACCTTCCAGAAAACTCTTCATCTGAAGGTTTTAAAGTGGATGCAACTGAAGCAAAAGCAATCTTAGACTTAATTCCTAAAGAAGGAGTACAAATGGCTCAAGTAGCTATATTTGCTAACGGTAAAATAACTAGTGGTGATAGTTATAATTCCGATAACTCTACAAGATATGATATATCATCTGCCTCAAAAACTATCTTAGGAATAACAGCAGCTAAGATGCAAGAAGATGGCTTAATAAATCTTGATACACCAATTGCTACATATTGGAAAAATCTAGGAAGTAAAAACTATAGTTCTTGCACAAGCGATTGGAATAGTTACATTGGAAGTGCTGGTACATTAAGAAACTATTCTCAAAAAAGATTAGTTGAAAATCCAGCTACCCTAAGAAACTGTTTAACACATTCAAGTACTATTAAAAATATGAGTATGGTTCATATGGTACCTAATGATCCTTCAAGTGAATACTTTGGTGGTGGTATGAGTAAAACATATGCAAGATCAATTTTCATGCTTGCCCATACATCACACCAATTATTCAATCAAGGTGGAAAGCCTGGTACTTCTACAGCATACAATAATACTGGGGATTCACTAACAAGAGAACATGCTTTAGCTGGTTTTACAATGCAAATTGCTATGAACGAATCAGTAAATGAATACTTAAACAAATCTATCCTATCTCCTTTAGGAGCTTCAGGAGAGTTTAAAAGAGGAAATTCAATCTATTTTGCTACATCATACTATACTAGTGCAATAGATTTAGCCAAAGTAATTGCAGCCATCGCTAATGATGGCCAATACGAAGGTCAACAAATCTTTGCACCAGAAACAATTAACGAAATAGAAAGAGTAAATCCAAATCTTAAAAATCAAACTATTGCATTCGATTATATAAATGGCAAATATGTTAAATACGGTTATTATTCATCAATCAGTAATTCAAGTGCTTATGGACTTTCAGAATCAATAAGTGATTATGCTACCTTTATAACATATGATCCTAAAACAAGTATAGGAATGGTTGTAAATATCAAATACGATAACTCTTCATACAAAAAGAGTTCATTTTGTACATTTGATAATATTTCCAATTATTTCTATACAAACAGTTAAGTAGGTGATGATATGAAAAAGATAATCTTATTAATAATACCTATATTACTTTGTGGTTGTGAAGCTAAATATAAAATTGTTCTAGACAATAACAAAATACATGATGAAATAAAAATCACTGAAAAAAGTTCTATAGTAAACAAAGCTACCGATGAAGAAACAAATGCTTTCGCTGACAAATTACTAGAAGGCGAAAGAGGATACGAATACTATAGTAGAGAATTAATAACTGAAAATGACCAAACCGGTTATTTATACACATATGATTTTGGGTACGATGAATATAGTGAAACCTCTCAAATAAGTAAATGCTACAACGACTTCACTATAACAAATAAAGACACTATTAGTATTAATACAAGTGATGAGTTCTTATGTATGGATTACTACGAAGACTTTGAAAAAGTAGAAATAATAATAGAATCAAATTACAAAGTTATTAAAACAAATGCCGATAAAGAAGATGGAAATAAACAAATATGGATTGTTAACAGAAATAATGCTGCTTATAAACCAATCATCGTCGAATTTGATAAGAACCAAACAAATACTAAATCAAGTAAAAACATCGTTAATTTATTAGTTATACTAGCATTAGCAATAATACTTATAATAATTAATAAAACAATACTAAAAAAGGATAAAAATAAATAAATTACCTAGTACTTATGCTATAATAATTAATATGGAGAATTGAAAAATGAAAGATACAGTAAAAGATAGAAATAAGATCATCGATATCTTAAAAGGGGTTGCTGTTATTTCAGTGTTACTAGGCCATGCTGTTCAAAGAGGAATAGGAATAAACGGAGGAGTTTTCTTTGATAATTATATCTTCAAAGTAATCTACTCCTATCATATGCCTCTTTTTATGTTGCTTTCAGGTTATGTTTTAGCTAAATTTACTAAAGATTATAACCTAACCTACCTACTAAAAAAAGCTCGACGTCTATTATTACCAACAATACTTTGGAGCTATATTATATGGGGTATTAGAAATTTTGATTTTGTCGGAATTAAACAATTTATTGTTTTTCCAGATTCTTTTCTAGAATACACAAAAACCCTATTCTTTCACCCAGATTTAATTCTATGGTTTCTATATGATATTTTTATATTTAATATTTGGTTTTTTATCCAAAATAATATAAATAAGAAAAAAGATACTTACTTAGGTATTTTATTATCGATATTCTTTTATTTAATACTATTATTACTACCACCAGACATATTTGGTATCTATAGTCTTCAAACTTATTTTCCTATATATGCCTTTGGTTATTATTTAAAAGAAGATTACCTAAAACAATTTTCATGGAAATATATCTTAATATGTTTTATAGCTTACATATTCTTATTATTTAAATATCCAGAAACATTCCTAACATTAAAACCAGTTTACTACTTAATAGCATTCTCATCTATTAATGTTATTTACCAAATAGTATTAAGAGTTCAAAACTATAAAATAAGTAATCTATTTTCATTCTTAGGTAAGTATTCATTAGAGATCTATCTATGTCAATGCTTATGCTTAAATATTGGTATAGGTACTGGTTATTTAAGAATCCTAACTATATTTATTAGCGCATCAACTATTTCTATAGTTTTATCAATTCTTACAAATAAAATAAAACCATTAAAAACAATGTTATATGGTAAGTTCTAAAAAACACTAACTGATTAGTGTTTTTTTATAAGCAAAATTTTCAAGAAAACATTATTTTTGCTATAATACAGTCCTTGAAGAAGGAAAATTATATGAAAATAGGTTTATTCTCACATGTTTGTTATCCATTTACTAATGGTGTATCCATCAGTGTAGAACAACTCGCAGAAGAGTTAAAAAAGCGTAATCACGATGTTACAATCATTTCTAATAACTATGAAGCATTTCGCACTGATTATTCTGATACTGGCCGAATTAAAGTAGTAAGTACACCTATTTTTTACCAAAAGTTAAGAGTACCTGTTTTTATTAATCCATCCTTATATAAGGAACTTGGAAAACGTGATTTTGATATCGTTCATTCTCACTCTGACTTTGGTCAGGCAGTTATAGCTAGAACATACGCAAAATTACATAACACACCTGTAATACATACATATCATTGTAATTACTTAGAATATGCTCGTTTAAACTTTGGTAAATATTCTCCTTATATCTTTCATCAACCAGTAAAATACTATACTAAATTATTGTGTCAAACTGCAGATAGAATTATTGTTCCATCTAGTGCTACTAAAGTATTATTAGAAAAAGACTTTTCAGTTAAAAAAAGTGTTGATCTAATACCAAACGGTATCAACTTAGATAAATTTGCAAAACCATCTAATAGAACACAAGAATTAAGAAACAAATATGGTATAGCAGAAGATGATTTTGTTTTATTGAGTTTATCTAGACTTAGTAAAGAAAAAAACATAGCAAATATGTTATTCTTACTACAATTATTAAGAGATTGTCCTAAACTTAAATATGTAATTGTTGGTGGCGGACCAGAAGAAAAAGAATTAAAGAAAATAGCAAAATCATTGGAACTAGATAACGTTATTTTTACTGGCGAAGTACCATTCACAGAAGTTCAAGATTATTACAAACTAGGTAATATCTTCATAACAAATTCTATAGCAGAAACCCAAGGTTTAAGTGTTATAGAAGCCCTATCTTCTTCCCTACCTGCAATCTGTCCTAACATACCACTATATCAAGAAATGATTACTGATAGTGAAAACGGATTCTTATTTGATAAAGATGGCGAACTAATTAGAATTATTAAAATGTGTTATAACAATCCTAAAGTATTACCATACATGGGAGAAAAAGCTAAAGAATCCACACAACATTTTTCTCTTACTCAAGCAGTAGATAAAATAGAACAAATATATGAAGAAGAAATAGAAAGAAAACATAAATAAAAAAGCACCAACATCGTTGGTGTTTTTATTTACTCAAAATATTCTTTCTTTTCCAGTATTATATTTTTCATAGACATATCTTCTTTTAACTCTATTAGTCATTCCATTAGGACTAACTAATAATACATCTTCATATTCTGCTTCGTCTGGATCTAATTCACCAGAATCATAAGAAGTTCTATGAATAACTAATATACTTCCATCTACAGATTCCTTAACTATATGATTACAGTCATTATGTTCTCTAAATAGATCTACTAATGATTTTAGTTCATCTAATTCTCTTCTAACATAAGCTTTTTTACTATCAAGTTCACTCTTCATCAAGCATTCCCCCTGTCGAATGCTTATTATATTATATATTTAAAAATTTACAAGCCTTAACAAAACAAGCTATTTGGTCTTCATTAAGTTCCCCTATTTCTACCATACGTTTTAATTCTTCCATAGAGAACCACTTAACTTCACTTAATTTGTCTTCTTGAATAGCTATATCATCTAAATTTACATCTTTATTAACAATATACATTTTATAACAATCTTTTCCATCACATCCGGAATCATACATAATAAAGTTTTCATTAGAAAAATCTAAACCTAGTTCTTCTTTTACTTCTGTAATAATTCCTTCCATCGGTGTTTCCCCAGCTTTAGGATGTCCTCCCGTTACACCCCAGTCTCCTCCTTTAGCAGGTACTCTCTTTTGCATTAAAAATTCACCTTTAGAATTTCTAATTACAACCATTACAACCATTGGATAGAAACCTTCAGGAATTTTATCTCCTTTTCTATATGTTTTATCTGTTTTATTACTATCTTTATCGTATAAATCACGTAATTCAGCCATCATTAGTCACTTCCTATAAAAATTATATTATAAAAACACTAACATTAGTTAGTGTTTTATTTATTATTGAATATAAATACATCTTCTATTCCATCATTTTTAGTAATAAAGTTACCATTTGTATACTCATTAATTATATTCTTCCAAAAAGAATAAGCTATTGGATTGTTCTCCATTGGTTGAACTTCCCAATCTCCCTTAAACTTTTCAAATATATCATAAGCTACTTTTTTACCTATATGATTTCTTCTATATCTAGGCATTATTAAAAATTCAGCCACACATTTACCACTTTTATTAAACTTAAGATTTTCATTTACTAATGCCATACCCAAAAAATCATTACCATTCTTAATAAAATAAGCATGGCGATCATCATCAGTAAAATAGTTATCAAACCATTTATATTCAAAAATACAATCTTCATTTATTTCATTATCAATATATTGAGATCCATCATATAAAGCATATTGTAATAATTTATATAATTTATCCTTATCCTTTATAGCTACATCTACTATTTCATAATCCATATAAATCTCTCCTATAATTATTTATTATTCTTTTTAATATAATCAGCTATCTCATCAAATACTTTAGTATTCCAAGTATTAAATCTTTTATCATCACTATAATGTGCCATTGTCTTTGTATATCCATCAGGAATAAAAATAGGATCAATCTTTAAACCATACTTACCACTTTTTCTAGTAGCAATTCTACCTTTTGTAATAGCAGTAAATACAACAGGTTCTTTACCATATTCACAGTAAGCAAAAGCTTCTCTATAATAAGCTTTTCTATTTTTAACTCCTCTCATTAGTTTTAATATACCATCAGTTCCAATAGTATCCATTACTTGATGAGCATAAGCGCCTGGAAAATTACCAAACTCTTCAATAAAGAATCCTGTATCATTTTTAAGTACTGAACATTTTAGTTTTTCACTAGCTTCTTTAGCCGAAAAAGCAGCAATTTCTTCAATAGAATCAGATTGTATTTCTGTTGTATCCATCTTCACATTATCAACTTCTATTCCATGCGGTTCTAAAAATTGTCTTGCACTAATTAATTTCTTCATATTACCTGTAACTAAAATTACTTTATACATAGTACATCACCTACTCAAATTATAGCATGAAAAAATACACTAACAATATAGTTGTGTATTTCTAATTGGACTTTATATATTTAGTATTAGTAACATGATTTAAATATTCATCAACATTTAAATTTCTACCTGGTTTTGAATATTCATACACAACTAAGGAGTTCATATTATCATCAGTTACATTATCATAATTAATCCTAGTATATTCTATTTGTTTAGATTTAACTCTTTCTACAGCATCATCTAAACTACTAAACTCATGAATCCCTCTTTCTGATTCAAACGAGTTTTCAAACCAATAAAATTTGCTATCATTTTCATATATTAAAAATGTATGAGTCGGATATTCATTTTCTTTGTTAACTTCAAACAACATAAAGAAAGTATGTATTATAAATCCCTTTTGTTCAAACCAAAGTCTTTCTAGTTCAACTTGATCCCAACAAGTCCCAATTCTAGAATTTAATACTTCTTCTCCACTTTGAACAAAGCATTCATCATACCAATCATTCCAATCATCTGAAAACCTATCAGTATATCTTTTTCCATTTTTACCAACAAATCCGTAAGTAATATTTCTTTTCATATATTCCAATAACTCTTGAGGAGTTTGAATAAGACTGAATTTATCCATAGGTTTCACCTCCTAATTATTATACCAAGAAAAAAAGTAGCAATGCTACTTTGATTAATTAAATGGCAGGATAATCATAGGGGTTTAAAATTTTTTGATTTTGTTTTTTTATAATATTATAATATGTATAAAGTGAAACTCAACTTCTAGTTCGTGTTTATAATTTGAGATTTAGAGTACATTTAAATCATAAAAGGAGAAAACTATATGGATCAAATAAAAATAGGAAAATTTATTCAGGAAAAAAGAAAAGAACAAAATCTTACTCAAAGTGATTTAGCAGAAAAATTAAATATAACAGATAGAGCTATATCGAAATGGGAAAATGGAAATTGTTTGCCAGATGCTGGAACAATGCCTGAACTTTGTAAAATATTAAATATTTCTATCAATGATCTATTTAGTGGAGAGATAGTAGATATGAAAGATAATGAGAAAAAACTAGAAGAAAACTTATTAGAGATGACAAAAATTAAAGAACAAAGAGATAAAGAATTATTAAAACTAGAAGTATTTATTGGAATAATAGTTTCAATAATAATGTTTGCATGTATTTTTACTGCTTCTTTTGCCAATATGAAAGACTGGCTAAGAGTAATTTTAATTATTATTGGTATAATTCCATTTGCAATCGGTATTTCTTATGCAATAAGAATTGAACAAATTGCTGGATACTACGAATGTCCTAACTGCAATCATAAATATGTTCCTACTTATAAAAGTGTATTATTTGCTATGCATGTTAATAGAACAAGAAAAATGAAGTGCCCAAATTGTGGCAAAAAAGATTGGCACAAAAAAATATTAAAATAAAAAACACTAACTTAAATGTTAGTGTTTTAATATTCTAAATGGCAGGGGTAGCAGGAGTTGAACCCACATCAGCGGTTTTGGAGACCGTTATTCTACCATTGAACTATACCCCTAAATCACACAAGTAATTAAATTATATCACAAAAAAACAATTGTGCAAGTTTATACTATGATATAATCGATAATAGGAAGGATAGATGAATATGTTATTAGATACATTTACTGAATTATCTTATTATCGTCTTGGTTATACAATGAAAACATTTGTAAATGCTGCATTTACTATCGTTCCAATTATCATTATTATAAAATGTATCATGGATTTGTTTAAATTGGTTTTAAATCCTGATGAAAGTAAAAATACACCAAAGACAATTGCTAGAAGATTCATTTCAGGTTTAATAGTATTCCTTCTACCTGTAATAACTAACTATACATTTAAAGAAATGACTAACTATGATGATTCAAAATTTATAAAATACTATGAAGGATCATCATTAGAAAAGATAAAACAATTAGAACAACAAGCTGAAAGAGAAAGAAAAGAAGCATTAGATAAAAGAATTCAAGAAAATATAGAAGCTGCCAAAAAGCAAGCCCAAAAGCGAAAAGAAATAATGGCTCAAGGGAAAAAATTAAAAAAAGACCGTCCATCTTCAGGTGGTAGCCAAGGACCAAGTGTTGGCATCCAATCTGATTATGTTATTACAGATGATCCAAAATTTAATAATTACAAAACAATATCATCATGTGATGGCAGTAAACTGAAATATAAAGTCATCGAAGCAAATGGTGAATACTATACACTAATATGGGCTGCAGATCCAACAAATCAAATGAACTTAGGATTAGCAGCCAATAATACATATGGTAGAACAACGGGCAATGTTATTTTAAATAATGAAGTTAATTCTAATAATTATCAAAATAGTTGTTTAGTAGGAGTAAATGCTAGTTTCTTCTCTTACTCTACTAACTCACCTATTTCAGGTGTTGTAATTAGTAAAGGACAAGTTGTTAAAGATACCGGGGTCAGCGGAGCCGTAATGGGACTTAACAAAGACGGTGAATTAAAAGTATATGTTAATGTAAGCAGTGGAGATCTTCTAAATGACGGTGTAAGAAATACTGTTGCTGTATCTAACGGACTAAGTGTTGGAATGGGTACAGATGGTCCAAAAGCCGGAAGAACTCAATTAGGACAAATTGATGTTAACAATTATGTCCTATTCACTGGTAGCGGAACAGTTGGTGGTTGTTTTAGTAGGGTTCATAATATGACAGGTGCTAATACAGGTGCTAACTTAGATGGTGGCGGCAGCCGTAAACTATACTACAAAACAAATAATCAAAGTACAGTAACATCCGTCATGGAAGGTGGAAGACCAGTACCAGACATGCTTTATTTCGCTGGAGAATAATTATATAGAAAGAGGTTTAATATGAAAAAAACAATAATACTAGTATTAACAATCTTATTTCTCTGTGGTTGTGAAGCAAAATACAATATCAAAATATACGAGGATAAAATTAATGAAGAAATATTAATATATGAAAAAACAGCTATCTTAGATAAATATGATGATGAAGATAAAGTTCTATTTGAAGATGAACTAAGCTATTGGGAATTAGATTTAGATTATTATAATAAAGAAAAATATAGCGATAATAATAATACAGGTTATAAATACAAAAGTTATTTTACTCACGATGAATATGAACAATTAACTGCTCTAAATAGATGTTATGCAGAGTTTAATTATCAACAAGAACCTACAATTAAGATAAAAACAAGTAAAGACTTCTTATGTTTAAATGAATATGAAGAATTAAAAGATTTTGAAATCACAATAGAAACTGATTACAAAGTAATTAATTCTAATGCTGATAAAGTAGATGGAAATAAATTAATATGGAAGATTAATAAAAACAATCATAAAAATAAACCAATACTACTTGAACTAGAAAAACATCCAGAAAAGAAGAAACTTGGTATCAAAGAAATACTAATTATCATCCTCTTCTTTAGTTTAATATTTATTAATCTTACAGTATTAAAAAAGGACAAAAAAAAGTAAACTATTAAGTTTACTTTTTATAATGCTACTTTACCAGGTTCATCAAATGTTTCTAACATTGAACCAATTTGATCAACAATCTTCTTAAAGTATTCATCCATATCTACTTCTTGACTAGCATTTCTCAAGAAATAACCATAAACATATTCAATTTTACTCTTTAACTTATTAGCATCATTTCTACCAATGATACCAATTTGTTCATCTCTATTAACTTGACTAATCAATTTATCTTTCTCACTCATCAAAGCAGCATGAGATTTTAACGGATAATCATTTCCGTGTGGATCTCTTACTGATCTATCTCTAGGATCTATTGAAATACCTAATGTTCTTTCAATATATGCTTTACTTTCAAATACATCAATATTCTTATATTGATCAAATAATGATTTAGAACTACTGTTTAATAGAGAATATCTATTAATTGTTCTTTTAGCATCTGATATCTTTTTCTTTAATGACAGATAATCACTTAATGTTACTGAATCAGATGACATTACAGTATAGAATCTCTTTATATTATCTTTAGCTACTTCAACTAATACAGAAGAAGCAATACTATCCATTTCTAATTCTTTTTTCTTAGGATCTGTTTTAATACCATTTACAGCTTTTGTAACAAGACTTTCTCTTTCATTAGTTGAAATACCTACACTAGGTTCAAATAATGAACAATGAACTATTTTATTACCTCTAGTAATATCATCTATACCTACTAACATGCCATCAAAAGATGGTTCACCATTAAACTCAGTTGTTACAACATCTAAAGCCAAATCAGAAAAACTATATTCATCAAAATAAGTTCTCAAAACTGAATAGTCAGAAGAAACTGCACCTATTTTTTTTACATCATATAATGGTGTATATACATCTATTACTTCAGAATTAATACCAATAGTCTTTAACATAAATTGAAGTATCTTTGCAGCAAAAGAAGCTGTAGTTTCCATATTTTGAATACCATTACATGTTCCATCTATTGAATTATAATTCTTATTTAAAGTAATAAAAGGAACTTTAAGATTATTAACTAAATAAACATATAATCTAACAAAATTTTCTTTATCAGATAAAGATCTATCTACAACACTATCAATTATTTCCATTACTTTTTCATAAGTAGATTTTACTTCCCCAGTAGAATAATATCTACTCTTTGGTTCTCTAAAACCATATATCTCAGACCATATAAAATTCTCTTCCATATAGTCATAATATTGCTTTTTCTCTCTATCAGAAGAAGAATCAATATAACTTATTGTAGCTGGATAATAGATTAAATCCATTTTTATCTTAACAAAAGACTTATCCAATCCTAATAAGATATCTAATATATATTGAACATCATTAAATGATTTATTTCCATATAATTCAAAATTATCAAAATCATTTAATTCCTCTAATCCTCTAATACTAGTTAGTTTACTGTTAGATATTAATGCTAAACATCTCAATTTAGTTAATTTAGAAACATCAACAGTAGTAATTTCATTTTGATTTTTAATTACTAAGGTCCTTAAATTAGGACAATTATTAACTATCGTTTCTAAATCACTATCAGTAATAGAAGGAAAATGATCAACTACTAAAGTAGCTAAATTAGGAAAATGATCTAAATATCTTACATCAGCAAACTTTAAGTTCAATTCAACAACAGCATCTAATTCTTCTTGTAAAAAAACTGAATTTCTATCAAACAATCCAAAGCTTTCTTCACTAGAAGATCCAATACTATCTAAGTATTTTCTTATATATTTACCAATTTGTTCAGGTAAGTTTATTTTCATGCCCTTCCCTCCTATTCTAACTATATATATTATTATAACACAAAATAAAAAAATGTCTTTAAAAAGACATTTTGTTTTTCTATATTATGAGCCATAAATAGAAGACATATCTCTAGCAACATATGTACCAGAAATCTTGCTATAAGCATATTGACTAAGTTTTACACCAGTTGCTGAACCAGAGGCTTCGGCAACAATAAATTTTTGATTCTTAGTATCGTTTTGAATAACAAGATATACGTGTCCACTACCATTACTATGCTTAACAAGTAAATCTCCAGGCTTACATTGAGCATAAGAAGTCTTAGCTCCTGTACTAATTAAACCACCTGTAGTTCTAGTAGTAAAGTTTCCACCAGCTCCTTGATTAACAGCCCATGAAGCGAATGCACTACAGTCAACACCATTAGCAATATGATCTATAGAAGTCTTGCTAACATGTCCACCACCCCAGTCATAATCTAGCTTCAAACCTTTTTGGGCAGCTAAATTAATGACTGCTAAAGCTGAATTAACAGCAGCATCTCTTCCTTTATATTTAGATTGTATTTCATTCAAATAACTTTGTACTTCACTCTTAGAATAATATTTATACAATGAATCACCATCAGCCATCTTTTTAAGAGAATTACTAGTAAACTTAGAAAGTAAAGCTTTAACATCAAATGATAATTGACCAGTTGATGTAGCTTCTTTTGGCTTGATTACTGAATACTTCTTTCCAACACTACTGAATGATAAAGAAGATCTAATTTGTGAAGCTAATCGTTCATTTTCAGCAGTCAAAGCATTTATTTGACTATTTAAAGATGCAATACTAGAAGCATTCTTTTCTGGATCCATTCCGCTTAACGCACTCTTCTTATTAGATATTTGACCTTTATTATCAACATACTTTTGAACATTATCCAAAGTGTTTGCAAAATTTTCCAACGAAGAAATCTGCGAACCCAAAGTAGATTTCGCATCAGACAAGTTAGATGTCAAAGTATCATGTGCTTTACCAGTCCATTTTCCAAATTTAGAATCGCTAATACCATCAGCAGAACTCTTTAAAGTGGAACAATAAGACCTGATTTGCGAAGCAATAGCTCCATAACTCATAGTATCACCTCTTTTTCATTATTGTTCAGTTTTAGTTATAATTAAAGTTTGTAAAAATCCTTCAACAGATTCCAAGTCATGATGAAAACTAGTAGCTTGTGTTATCAAACTATTAGCGATTTCATCTGCCATTGTTCCTGAATTACCTTTCCAATTAGATAAACCTTCAGAAATGCTCTTCAAATTTTCAATAGAAGATAAACAATCTGCATTAATTGATTCTAAATTACCTTTCCAATTACTTACAGTTGCCGTATCTACTCTTACATAAGTCGCACTACTCATTCAATTCACCTACTAACCAAAAGCACTATCCAAAGCATCAAAGTCATCAGCTTTAATGTTTATATATTGAATATATGCATCTATTGCATCTTCCAATGCAGTAAAAGTGGTAATGTATGAATCTAAAGTCGCAATAAAACTAGGTTTAACTGAACTCTCAACCCAATCATTAGAAGAACTAATCTTGTTCTTCATTGCAGTTAGTTCATCAACCTTCCCCTTGTATGAACCTAACTCGGCTTGTAATTGTGAAGCAATATCTTTTAAATCAGCAGGATCTACTTCAATCATACTCTTCACCAACTCCTAATTATTCTATTCTTCAGACATTGTACGTGCTACATTTCTAATTTCAGTAGCAAAATTAATTACTTGATCATGAAACAAATAGAAACTAGCTCTAATTCTGTCGAAATCATCTCTAGCCATTGTTGCACTTGTAGTACCAGCAGCAATGTTTTCTTCTACAACACCAATTTGTTGCATTTTTGCATCTATTTGATCCAAAATAGCTTTTATATCATCAGCATAAGTAACCATTCTAGCAGCTTTTTCTTCTGCTTCTACTTTTTTAATCTTACCTCTACTCATTATTAAACACTCCCATCATTAATTAAAATACAGAACTATTATTAATTTCTCTTTGTAGTGCTGCATCATTATCAGCATAATTAGTTGCACTATCTTGAATTAATTTAGCACATTCATTAATAATATCGTAATTATCCTCGTATTTTGGTCTTACTCCCTCAGTTAAAGCTTTAAACTCCTCAGAAGTATTACCAGTAAAGTCATCTGCTACAAACTCATCTATAAGTTTATAAAGAGAACCTACCTCATCAACAAATGAAGTAGCAGCATCTGATACATTACCAGACCATAGTCCCATTTCTTCAGTATCATATGAAATAATATTTCCCATAATCAAAATCCTCCTATCATTACTTTCATTATACCATTTTATATTTTATAATATTTGTTTTTGTCAATTTCTTGTCAAAGATTTTACGTTACACCTGTACAGCAGTATTCTTTTGATAAGATTCTGCTAAAGTGAAGTAATTTCCTTTATTAGTTATTGAAGATATTGTTTGATTAAATTCTGGATGATATTTAACAACTGTTTTATTAGTTCCATACCAAGAAGATTTATCTACAACAAACTCTACAACACATTGTCCATTATTATGACCCCATTGGTTACAACCTTCATCTTTTTGGCTCTTTATATCACCAATAATACATTTGATGATTGAACCATCAGCTTGTTTAACATCTATAAAGTCACCAACTTGACCAAACGTTGTTGTTGTAGCTACAACATATCTATCACCAATCTTACCGAAACCTTGTTCATCAAAATTCATTCCGGCAGCTTGTCTTAATTTATATTGATTACTAGATTTAGCAGTAATCATTTGCCATCCCATATAAGAATGTATCTTACCTAATCCATCTGGTACATCAATTGTTTTGCCCTCTAAGGTTGCAAGATATGCTTCCAACTTTTCAAAGTCAAGATTATCAGCACCAATAATTTGTGTAACTTCAACAGGTGTCGTCGCAGGTCCAGCAGCTCTGTAGCCGCCGCCTCCTCCTCCACCACCGGAAGAAGAATAAGAAGTATAACCAGAATAAGAATAATCTCCACTAGATGAAGTATCAGTAGATGCATCAGTAACACTCTTAGCACCTTCTATAGCTACAGTAGCACCAGTATCACTTAAGTCGATACCTGAACTTGTACCCTTGAATTTGTTATACCAATTATTTGCATATCCACCACGTTTATTTCTAACTGTTTCAGCAGATGATGCACTCTTTTCTACAATATCGTGGAATAAAACAGCTGCATCTGTAGCATTTTTAGCATTATAGAATCCATGTGAAGCTAACTTCTTACCATAATAACTATTTGGATCTAATGATTCATGCCACAAGAATTCTAATTGACCTTGTAATGAACTAGAATCATAACCATGCTCTTTACAGAATTTCTTTAAATTATCCCATCTACCAGCATGCCATTGTATTAAACCAAAACTAGTTCCTCCATCACCAACAGCAGTTATTCTAAAGTTACATTCAGCTTGAATATTACCCATAACACCAGCTGCAGCTTCATCACTTAATCCTTTAGCTTTTAAATAGTTCCATACAACCTTAGCATTACCTTCTGCTGAACCATCTGATTTGAATAATGAAGCATAATCTACTTCTTTAGATGCATTACCAGATTCATCATCGATAGCAATAGCACCTTCAGCAAAGTTTTGAACATTAGTCAAAACAGTTTTAATATCTTCAGAATTATTCTTAACATTAGAACCTAATGTTGAAGCTGCTGAAGACAAAGGAAAACCATCTGTATCACTAACAGATGCTAAAGTTTGACTTAAACTACTTGCTGTTTTTTCGATAGTACTAGATTCCCCAGAAAGATATGATTTAGCAGCCGATTGTAATTGACTTGCTTCTACAGATATCTTAGCCATCCTAATCACCCTCTATAATCTAAAACTATTATATCATAATAAATAAAAAAATATCATTGCTATGATATTTCTTTTACATTAACCCCATATAAGTCATATTCAGTACTATCAGTTATTTTAACTTTAACAAAGTCATTAATCATTAAAGTTCCATCATTTTCAATTAAAATAACCCCATCTTCAGAAGGAACATCCATATAACTTCTACCTATATAATAATTACCATCTTCAGTAACATTTTCTATCAAACATTCATAAACATTACCTATTTTACTAGCTTGCTTTTCAGTAGAAATTACTTGTTGTAATTCCATAATCTTCTTACGACGTTCTTCTTTAGTTTTTTCATCCACTTGATCAGGCATTTTTGCTGCTGGAGTTCCATCTTCAGCACTATATGAAAAAGCACCTAATCTATCAAACTTACACTCTTTAACAAACTCATATAATTCATTAAAGTCTTCTTCAGTCTCCCCAGGAAATCCTACTATCAAAGTAGTTCTTAAAATTACATCAGGTATTTCTTTTCTCAATTTCTTAATTATATTATTAATAGATTCACTATCTGTCTTTCTATTCATTCTTTTTAATATTTTATTAGAAATATGTTGAATAGGTATATCAAAATAGTTACATATCTTATCATTATTTTTGACTACTTTTATTAATTCATCATTAATAGATTCAGGATATGAATATAAGAATCTAATCCATTTAAAATCTAATTTAGCCAAATCATCAAGCAGTTCAGCTATTCTACTATGTCCATATAAATCTATTCCATATTTTGTCGTATCTTGTGCTATAACGACTAATTCTTTAATACCTTTTAAAGCTAACCTTTTAGCTTCATCAATAATATCTTCATATTTTCTAGAAACATATCTTCCTTGAATATAAGGAATAGCACAATAAGTACAATAATTACTACATCCCTCAGCTATCTTTAAATAAGCCATGGAATCTCCAGTAGTTAAATATCTATCCATATAATTTAGATAATCATTATCTTTTTTATCATAAATTAATTTTTCTATTCTTTCCCATAAACTGTCATAATCTCTAATACTTACAAACAAATCTACTTCAGGAAGTTCTTTTCTTAATTCTTCTTCGTATCTTTGAACTAGACATCCTACAACAATTAAATACTTACATTTATCTTGTTTATAATCAGCCATTTCTAATATTGTATCAATAGCTTCTCTTTTAGCAGACTCAATAAAGCCACAAGTATTAATAAGTAATATTTCTGCTTCACTAGGATCATTAGTAATACTAAAATTATGTTTCTTAAATAAACCAATTATTTCTTCTGTAACTACAAGGTTTTTTGAACAACCTAGTGAAATAAATCCTACCTTCATATTCTTCACCCCAAAAAATCAAAAGTATTATATCATATCTTAAAAAAATATACTGATTTTATTAACCAGTATATTTAAATAAGTCAATTTCTGTAGTATAAGCTTGACCATTTCTTATATATTTTACTTTTACTTTATCACCAAATTTATGTTTATATAGTTGAACTCTTAATTCAGCAACATTCTTAACATCAACACCATCTAAGGCGATAATAACGTCACCAACATTTAAGCCACCATTTTCAGCTGGTGATGAAGGATATACCATTGAAACTCCAACACCTGCTACAGCACCCTCAACTTTATATAAACTCTTAGAGTTAACATCATACATTGAAATACCTAACTTAGGTCTAGTGATATCTTCTCCTTTAATAATAGCATCAGCATAGAAAGTAGCATCTTCTATTGGAATAGCAAATCCTATACCTTCTATAGCACTATCTATTAATTTCATATTAGTTATACCAATAACTTCTCCATTAACATTGCATAAAGGTCCACCACTATTACCACTATTAATAGCAGCATCAGTTTGTAATACATTCATAATCCAATCAGAAGTAGTATTTGAAGCAACTTTTACAGCTACTTCTCTATCTTTACCAGATAAAACTCCTCTTGTAACTGACCAAGAATAAACAGAACTATCTAAAGGAGCACCTATAGCAAATACAGTATCTCCTACTTTAGTCTTAGTATTATCCCCAATTTCTATTACTTTTAAATCTTTATTAGATTTATATTCAAGTACAGCTATATCAGCAAATTGATCTCCACCTAATACAGTAACTTCATATTCTTCACCGGTTGTTAATACTATTTTAACTTGATTAGCTTCTTTAATAACATGATAATTAGTTAATAAATAGTATCTACCCGCATCTTTCTTATAAACAAATCCTGTACCAGTTGCATACAAAGAACCATATTTATAATTCTTAACAATAACTACAGCATCATAAACTTTACTTACAGAAGAAGATAATCCCTCTTCAGTTATCGTAATATCTTCCTTTGTAACCGTAGTAACAGATTTAGCAGTTATCTTAGGAAATTTTACTATAATAAATAAAGTAAATAAAACACTCATGAAACTAGTAAATAACATCAATAAAAGAATCAAAAAGAAATTTGATTTTTTCTTTTTGTTATTATTGTTTTGTTGATTCTGCATTTCAGCTTCTTGCATTAAATTATTAAAAGATTCATTTGGATTAGTAAACATATTATCAGTTTGCATTATCATCAATCCTTGCTAGATCTTTATAATTTAAAGGGAATCCAATTCTATCCAAAACTTTACTAACTTGAATAGTTTGTAATTTACCACCTAAAATATCTATTTCATAAGATAGTTCATTCATTAATAAAGTAAAGTCTTCTGTTCTAAGTAATTGTTTTAAAATAATTACTAGAGCAAATAAATCATCTTTACCATAAATGTATTCTCCATCCATACGAGGTATATTCAATATTGAATGATACTTAGTATCATCAATCATTTTTTGTGTTTTATGATCATACATTATATCTTCATGAGCACATAGATTTCTAAAGTTAGCTAATATAGGTAAGTATGTCATCAAAGAATCAATACTAATACCATAAACTTTAGCAATATCTGCTTGATCTTCATGTTTCATAATAGTATATAATTCACTAATTAAACCAAAAGATAATACTTTAACAACTACCCAAAAAGGTACGTATCCATAATTATTTAAATAGTGAACTGTTGCTGAGTGTTGACCACCATTAACTCTTATTTGTCTTTTTATTTTCTTTAATAAATCATTAACTTGTCTTATTTTGTCCCCTGTTCTATCAAAGTTAGAAGGATTTAAATAATTCTTTTCTTTAATACCATATTTTCTTGATAATTGATAAGAGAAAATACTCTTAGCATTATTTTCTACAATTAATAGGTTTTTAAATATAATATTTCTCATTTGTCTATCAAAATTGAACATTGCATATAGCTCTCTAAATTCAGTTCCTGGTAAGAACATTCTATCTTTAGGAGATTTTAGAAATAAGTGTCTGTAGCCGCTGATAAAGAAGTAATTTTCTCTCAATAATACATCTTTGGCATACTCGTAATCATTTATCTCCAAGCCTTTGCTTTTCAATATTTCAATCTGCTCGTCAATAGTTTTAAATGTTTTTATCACACAGCATCACCCTATTATCTTATTCATTATAACATATATCCCTAATAAATTGATACATTTAAATACCTACTTTATGTTATAATTAACACAAGTAGGTGATTATATGCCATCATTAATAACACATGACATATTTGCAAAAAGAGTTTATAAAAAAGCAATTAATGACTTCCCAGAATTAGCAAAAGCCAAAACACTTTATCAAGCATTCGCTCAAAGTCACGACTATCTTTTTTATTATAAATCTCTAAATATCAAAAAAACTAAACACTTAAACCTACTTGGACATATAGGTCATTGGGAAAAAACTCAAGACTATTTAATAAATATAATCGACTATATTAAAGACAACAATTTAAATAATAATAGTGATGCTCTAGCATACATTCTAGGATCAATAACCCATTATGTTCTAGATTCTACATGTCATCCTTTCATATTTTATAAAACAGGTACTTATCATAAAGAAGATCCCAAGACTCATAAGTATAAAGGTGAACATACTCATATAGAACGAGACTTAGATGCTTATTACTATGAACAAACTTATAATAGAGAATATAAATACTGTAATGTATCTAAAGAAATAATAGGAAATCCAGTCCTTAGTGATGAATTAGTTAATATGATATCAACTATTTATAAAGACACATATAATGAAGACAATATAGGAATCTACTACAAAAAAAGTATTAAAATAGCCAAAAAAGTATATTCAATCGCTATCAACGATCGTTTTGGTATCAAAAAATCAATCTATAAAGTAGTAGAACTATTTACTAAAAATCATTTATCTTCTTATAGTACACATATAAACAAAATAAATATGAACTTCTTAAATCTAGAACACAAAGAATGGAATCACCCATGTTATAAAAACCTTAAATATAACTATTCTTTCGATGATTTAATGAATATAAGTGAAGAAAATTGTTTAAAAAAATTTAAAGTAATAAAAAAATATCTAGATAACAAAATATCTCTAGATAAATTAAAAGAAAGTATTCCTAACATATCTTATTCAACCGGCTTAGAAATAGATAAAAATAAAAGAATGCTTTATTTTGAATATTAAAAAGAGCTAACTTAGCTCTTTTTCTAATTCTTGAACATTAACTGCATCATTAACATATATTAAAATCTTATCGAAGAAATCATGATATGTATCTAGATATTTACAAATAGTTTCATAAACAGTTTTATACATAGCTATATCATTCATATCTATATCAATTAATATAGTTTTAACCATATTAACTCTAGAACACTCTAAAATATTAATAATACTCTTTTCTATATTTTTATAATCAAAGTTTACATGAATAATATAATCAGAAGGAACATTGTATGATCTAGTAATCATTACTTCTCCTTCTTTAACATCTTCTACTTCTCTAGAAATATCTAGCTTTTTAAATAAATTAATTCCATTATAATAATAAACATTGTGTTGCTTATCTTTTCTTTCTCCCTGTTTATCAGCGATAGGAATTGCAATAGCATCAATAAATATAGAAGCAATATCTCCATTATAGAAATAGATTATATCTTCAAAGTCTGGAACAGGTATCAAAGACATTAATTCATAAATATTCACTGGTTTATGTTTTACTAATTCTTCTTTTAGATATTTTGATTCTAATTCAATATCTTCATTTGACCATTCATTAGATTTCTTATTAAGAATTAATTCATTCCATTTTGAAATATTCTCTTCATCATTTTTACCTAACTCAACTTTATTTCTTTTAAGTAACTCTTCTAAATGTTTATTAGACATTAACATCACCTAATTAAATATTACCATAAAAAAAAGATATTAATTATCTTTTTTTGTTTCGGTTGTCGTTTTCAAATAAGAATATGTTCCGTCAGGATTTTTAACAAACGTATGAATAAAATATAAATTATCTGAACTTTTCAACTCAAAATAGTAATCTGTGCTATCTGATGAATGTAAATAATAGTTTTGATCTGGAGTAGTTAGATTACTTCTATTATCATATAAATATCCTTTTTCTGTAATAACAATATCATCATCATATGTTTCTACTTTTAAAATATCCATCTTTGGTTGTAAAGAACCATTATAAATAGTTCCTGTAACTCTACCACAAGTATATATTTCTCCAACTAATACACATGTTTTAAATTCATTAGCTGGGAATGTAGGAGTAATTTCTAATCCAGTATCTCCAAATAATTTTTTATAAGTTTCATTAATTAATGTAACAGGAATATCACTTACTGTACAACCCATACCTGCTGAATCAACAATAAATGAATTAACTCCTTCATTAAATACACAATATGTTCCTTCCCAAGAAGAAGGTAAAGTATTAACAGTATCTAATTTATTAGCAACAATATAGTAATAAACTAAAGATAATTTTTGATCATTAGTAGCTTCAGTTATATTAAATCCTTTACTAGTATAAAAAGCTGGATTTTTAGCTAAACTAGCATATAATTCATTAACTACAGCTTTATATGTACTATCATCAGTAATATTAGTAATTACTACTTCTTTTTCAGGTGCTTTTTCTTCAGAAGTAGGAGTAGTCTTTTTAGATTCAAAGTATTTCTTACTACCAAATACTCCTATTACAACACCTATACTTAAAAAAACTAAAAATAACAATATATATTTAAAAACAGAACCTGCTTTTTTCATCATTTCACCCCAATATCTTATAACAATTATAATAAAAATTGAAAAATGTATCAACCAGTCATTTTTTTCTTACGTAAATTGACATAAAAAAAGTCCTCTAAAAGGACTTATTTATTAGCACAATATTCATATAAATCTTCATTAGTATATTTTTTGTTCTTAACTATATCAAAATTCTTATCTTCTTTAACACCGCATCTAATAACATCATAGAAAGGTGTATCATAATATAATAAATCTCCATCGTCACTCGCTAAATATAAAGTAGAAATTCTTATCATCGGAGCAACATTATTTCTTCTAACATTTATGTAATCAGATATTAACAAAATAGCTAAAGATCCTAAGAATATAAATGCTATTAGTAATAAACGCCATTTTAACTTCATAGTTCGAGTAAGTTTACAAATACCCATGATAAATAAGAAATTACCAAATGTAATATAAATAACTCCCCAACTACTTTCACTAGGAAATATTATTACAGCAGAAATAACAATAAACAAACCAAATATAGTTAATAACAAACTAATAATAAGATTATAATTAGAAGCTTGTTTATTAGAATAATCAATTGTATTGACAATATTTTCTTCAAACTTTTCTTGATACTTATCTTTACTTATTTTTTCTCCACTTAACAAATCGTTAATTGTAATTCCAAGTTCATTACATAATGGTTTAAATAAAGATAAATCAGGCATATTTCTTCCATTCTCCCAATTACCTACTGATTTATCTGTTACACCTAATTTTTCTGCCAATTCAGATTGGGTCATTTTTCTATTTTTTCGACACTCAGCAATAAATTTACCAATCTTTTCTTGATTCATAAATTTTTCTCCCTTCTTGCTTAAATCATATCTATTTTGATTATTATTTAACAGGAAATGATTCTAGGGTTTATATTTTAACAATACCAGAAACTAAATTTCTTGTTTAAACACTTAATGTACTGGAGGGAAAACTAACATCATGCAATTCAACCTGCTCATTAGGATGTTTATTTAACTCTTCTAATTTAACTTTATCTATAAAAGGTTCTAACTTTTTAACATCAGTTATATCTTTTGGTCTTCTCATATAGCTCTTTAAATGATAGACATCTTCAACAGTACTAGTTCTAAAAGAAGTACCCATATACTCAGTTGGTGCATCATCATACCTTAAAGAAGTTCCAACAAGATCAGATCGTCTTTCTAAAACATCAACAATAACACGACCATCTTCTAATCTATGAGAGTATTCTCTCATTGTAATTGAATTATCCTTTTCTCTTGCAAAAGTAAAGAAACCTAAATGAAATTCGTTATCAGGATTTTGCGCCAATACAGTATGAGGTGGCTTATTATTTTGCATTTCATTAAATCTTTCTATACTAGGGAATCTATCATCATGGAACGTATAACCACTCATCTCAATTATTTCTTTTAATTTAGGCATATCATTTTCATTAATCATAATATCTATATCATCATGATATCTAAATAATTCGATACCTAATTTAATAAAACAAGGTAAAGCACCAACTATATAATAATCAATATCATAAAGATTTAACATTTTTGTAAATCTAATTAATTCATTAGAAACTAATTTATGATTTTCTTCTAAAGACATATTACCTTCTACTTCATTAGCAAACATTCTGTTTAACTTTTCTTTCATTGCTTCCACAGAAGGACATATTTGTGGATTAATATCTCTTATAACAGTAAGAGCATAATCATATAACTCGGGTTTATCTCTTAATAAACTATAAGCAGCCATTACTAATTCTTTAATAACTTCTTTATCTTCCATAGAAGAAAATCTATTATACATTTCTTCTTTTTTAGCTTCCTCTATTGGTATTACATTAGAAATCGCTTTAATAGTTGACTTAATCTTTAACAAATCCATATTACCAACTCCATATTTTATTATAACAATAATAATTAGACATCAATATCGTTCATCTTTTCTTTTGTAAACTTTCTTTTCTTACTATATGTTTCAACTATTCTCTTTACATATTTAGAAACATTATTATTACTATCTAAATAAGTATCAATTTTTCCTTTTTTCCAAGAAATATTCGATGATATTCCCCATATATTAAATAGTTCTATCCCACAAGAAGTAGCACAATCTAATACAGTTCTAAAGACTCTATTAGTTTGATAATTAAAGTCTTGTTCTTCTCCATCATTTGCAACATCTAATTCTGTAATTTGTAATTTTTTACCTAACTTAGCCAAATCACTATAAGCTGCTTTTATAGAATCATCAGTTGTATACATATAATAATGAGATTGAATTCCAATACCATCTAATAAAGTAATCCCTTCTCTTTTCTCTATTTCTTGTATTCTTCTAACTATCTCCATTATGTTTTGTCTTTTTTCAGGTCTTTCTTCACCATATTCATTATAATAAAGATCTATATTAGGAAAATGTTTCTTAGCTATTCTTAAAACATTAATATAATAATCTTCTCCCAATTTATCTTTCCATTCACTATCTCTAAGTACTTTATCAGGAGTATCTGAAGCAATATCATTTAAGACATCTATAGCATAGAAAACATCAGAATATCGATTAGCAAGTTCACCCATATAAACATCCAAAAAATGATAGATTTGATCAGGTGAAGCATCCTTAAGAAAAGGTATAAAATCATTATGCCAAATAATATTATGCATTCTAAGCTTTAAATTATGATTTCTTGCAAACGAAGCAACTCTATCAAGATATTCAAAATTAAATATTTCTTTATTTATTTCATTCCCAACAAATAAAGGCTTCCTACCATCAATTGTACAACGCATCTTACCAGACCATTCAGGTGTAATGCAATCAACATCGTTAATAAGATTATTATAAATCTTTAATGTTTCATCATAAGTAATATCTTCTAATCCAGGAAAAATATAATCAAAACCTTGGAAACGTGTATCAGCTCCTAAGTTTTTAAAATAAGCATCCCTTAAAGGAACAAATTCCTCATTATTATTACAACTATGAGCAATTTCAAATAAATCAATTAGTTGAAAGTTAATACTAACACCAAAATTAGGTCTATTTGAATTTCTTAATCTTAAAATATTGTTATCCATTCTTTTATACTCTTCTAAAAAATCGGGAATTAAAGGCTTAATTCTAGAAATAAATTCATCAATTGGAATATTATTTTTTTTCTCAAAATCATACACTTTTAATATTTTCTCTTCCAAATATCTATTATATTCATCATTATCAGGATCAATATTCAATTCATCATAAATGGCTTTAAATATATTCTTTAATTTATCTTCATCCATAACTACACCACCCATTATATTAATATAATACCATATCTATATATTTTATAACATGAAAAAAGTCCGATATAAATCGGACCTTTGAAACATCGAAATAAATAACTATCTCTTTGAGAATTGTGGAGCACGACGTGCTTTCTTTAAACCTGGTTTCTTACGTTCTTTAACTCTTGGATCTCTTGTAACAAATCCAGCAGTTTTTAATACTTTACGATAAGCATCTTCTCTAGATTGATCAGCATCTGCATCGAATGCTAATAAAGCTCTAGTAATACCTAATCTAATAGCACCAGTTTGACCACTTGCTCCGCCACCAGTAACATTACAATCAACATCGAATGTTTCTAAATTATTTGTAAGTTCAAGTGGTTGCTTTAAATCCATAACTAATACTTGGAAAGGCATATATTCATTTACATCTCTT
>JAEEGL013980585.1_pt1 | contig 42599 bp, 36 predicted proteins | sample 9134231 | NCBI WGS metagenome assembly JAEEGL01 (sample SAMN16246548, study PRJNA631951) | gut metagenome | biome: gut microbiome; feature: rumen; material: fiber-attached | host: Bos | place: Iran: Karaj | collected 2018-10 | reverse complement strand
TATGGCTGGGATGGCGGGATTCGGACCCACGAATGACGGAGTCAAAGTCCGTTGCCTTACCGCTTGGCTACATCCCAATATGAACGGCGCGGGATCGGCGCCGGATTTTATCTATAAAAATATCGCAAAATCACAAACGGACTTTGCGATACCGGACTGGGGTGGATAATCGGATTCGAACCGATGGCCTTCAGGGCCACAACCTGACGCGCTAACCAACTGCGCTATACCCACCGTATATACGCACGGCAATATCCGTGGCTTGACTATTATATAACAAGTAAAAAGTATTGTCAATAAGAAAAATGATTTTTTCCGGCGCTTTTTACAGGGTTTATTTCAGTATGGCGATGAGGTTGAATACTATTCCGTAGGGGGCGGCGTCTCGACGCCCCGTTACACTTCTCCATATATAATACATTATTATTGAAGAAGCATTATTCACACATATTATAACACAAACAGGTAAATATGCGCCCGTCGTCGCGGGGCGTCGAGACGCCGCCCCCTACGGATTATGTGTATGAAGCGATCCAAAAAACGACACATCAATCATTTCTGATTTCAGCAATTAATGCAAAAAGATAGCCTGCCGTATAATACAGCAGGCCCTTTTTGAAATGTTTGAAATGCGATTATTCCTTGTCGCCCTCGTCGTCGTCTTCAAAGTCGAACAGCGAATCGAGCTTTGCGCCGCAGGCGGGGCATTCCAGCTCAAAATCTTCGTCTTCAAAGATGGAGTCGTCAAAATAGACGGTCTCGTGGCAGTTGGGGCACTCGAACTCGTAGCCTTCGTCGTCCTCTTCGTCGTCATCGTCGTACCAGTCGTCGTCCCAGGTGTCGTCAAAGGATTCCTCGAGCTCGTCGATATAATCCTCAACGTCGGCAAGGTCGCAGTCGATCATGTCTACGCGCTCGGTCATATCGCTCACTTCAAGGGCGATATCCTCAAGCGCTTCAATGATGGCGCCGAAAAGCTTGCCCTCTTTGGTCTCTTTGTCGATGTTAAGGCCTTCGGCAAGCCCTTTGATATAGGCGATTCTTTCGGTAATAGACATATTCAATTCCTCCGGATCAGGCTCTGCCCAGATACTCGCCGGTGCGGGTGTCGATCTGGATCATTTCGCCTTCGTTGATGAACAGCGGCACGCGAACCTCGGCGCCGGTTTCCAGCGTGGCGGGTTTCAGGGTGTTTGTGGCGGTGTTGCCCGCAAAACCGGGTTCCGTCTTGGTTACTTCAAGGTTTACAAAAGTGGGAGGCTCCAAACCGAAGATATTGCCCTTGTAGGAAAGGATGCGGCAAACCATCTGCTCTTTTACAAACTTGAAGCTGTCAGGCAGGTCATCCTTGCTGATAGGCACCATGTCGTAGGTTTCGGGATCCATAAAATAATAAAGGCCGCCGTCGCTGTAGGAATATTCCATTTCCTTGCGCTCAATGTAAGCAGTGGGGTATTTGTCCGTGGGGCTGAAGGTCTTCTCGACCACACCGCCCGCGATCACGTTTCTGAGCTTGGTGCGCACAAAGGCTGCGCCCTTGCCGGGCTTTACGTGCTGGAACTCAATGATCTGCCAAACCTGGCCATCCATCTCAAAAGTGACGCCGTTTCTGAAATCGCCGGCTGATACCATAAAAAATCAATCCTTTCTGTAAGGTAATTTACCCTTATACAATTCATATAATATAAAATTTTTGCTGCCTTTGCAAGTGTTTACGCATATTTTCTTATGAAAATGCGTAAAAATACCGAAAAAAACGGCTTGTTTACAGTACGATCAGCTCTTTGGGGCAGCGCGTGAGGTTTACGCAGCCGGTTTCGGTGATCAGCGCCATATCTTCGATGCGCACGCCGAACCTGGCGGGCAGGTAGATGCCGGGCTCCGCCGTGACCACGTTGCCGGCCTTCAATATATCCTTTGAAAGGGGAGACACGCGCGGGAATTCGTGGATCTCCACGCCCACGCCGTGGCCGGTGCCGTGGCCGAAATAATCGCCGTAACCGGCGTCTTTGATCACGTCGCGGGCGGCCTTGTCCGCGTCGAAGCAGGAAACGCCCGCGCACATTTTTTCGAGCGACGCCAGCTGTGCGCGCAGCACGGTATCGTACACCCGCTTCTGCTCGTCGGTGACGTGCCCCAGCGCAACGGTGCGGGTCATATCCGAATGATAGCCGTCCTTCAGCGCGCCGTAATCCATCGTGATGAAATCGCCGGGCTCCACCTTTTTATCGGAGGGCACGCCGTGGGGGAGCGAGGAGTTCACGCCGCTCACCGCGATGGTCTCAAACGAGAGACCGTCCGCACCGTGGCGCAGCATGTAGTATTCGAGCTCAAGGGCGATCTCGCGCTCGGTAAGGCCGGGCTTTATAAAGCCGAGGATGTGGTCGAACGCCGCTTCGGCGATGCGCTGCGCCGCCGAGATCTTTTCAACCTCTTCCGCGGTTTTTACACCGCGCTGTGCGTTGGTAAGATCCGTTAGGGAGGCGTCGCTCACAAAGCGCACTGCGGGCAGCTTTTCCTGCAGGCGGGCAAACTGCGCCAGCGTGAGGCGGTCGTTTTCCACCGCCACGGTTTCAATGCCGTTTTCGGCGAAGATCGCATTGAGTGCTTCATAGAGCTTTGCGGAATCTCGCACGTACGCTTTGCCGAGTTTGCGCTCGGCAGCCTCGGTATAACGGGAATCCGTGAAAAAGAGGGCGTCCTTTCCGGTTACCAGCAGAGCGCCGTCGGACGCCGGGAAGCCTGTGTAGTAAAACCGGTTCTCGGGCGAGAAGATCAGCGCGGCGTCGGCGGTATCGCAAAGCGCCGCAGAGAGTTTATCCGTAAATGCATTCATAGTTTATCACCGTGTCCTTTTGAGATCAGAAATTTTTTTTCTTTGCGCCTGAGCTTTCGGTAGTGGAAATACCCGAAGATCTCCGGCCGACGGTATTTGACGTGGATCGGTATCGCCCCCGCGTCGTTGGCGCCGCGGATATCCGTAAACAGCTGGTCGCCCACCATGGCGAGCTCGCCGATCTCGATGCCCAGCAGATCCGCCGCCTTCTGAAAGCCCTGCTGCCTTGGCTTTTCGGCGTTTGCGATATAGGGGAGCCTGCCCAGCAGCCGGCTTATGAACTTCGCCCGCAGCGGGAACGTGTTGGTGAGGATGATCACCTGAATGCCCGCCGCCTGCGTGCGCTTCACCCACGCCCGCACGCCGTGGAACAGGTGAAAGGCGCCGTCGTTGGCGATGGTGTTGTCGATATCGATCGCAACCGCCTTTGCGCCCATCGCAGAAAAATCCTCCGGCGTGATGTCGGTGATGTAATTGAAAAAGTATTTCGGGAGCAGGTCGTCAGACAGGGTGGTGTCGGTCATGGGGTATCCTCCGAAAAAAAAGGTGAGCCGATAATGGCCCACCTGTAAAAACGAGCTTCATTGCCGTGTTTCAACGGTAACAAATGTTTTTTGCCGCTTATTTATACTTGCGTTTGCGAGCAGCTTCAGACTTTTTCTTTCTCTTTACAGAGGGCTTTTCGTAATGCTCTCTTTTGCGCACTTCCTGAATAACGCCGTCACGGGACGTCTGGCGCTTGAAACGTCTGAGCGCGCTGTCAAGAGATTCATTCTCTTTTACTTTTACCTGACTCATTAAAATTCCCTCCCTCCGCGTCACTCGTGGGTCAACATTCAAATTGACATGTGAATTATACAACAGTAATAAAAATGTGTCAATATTTTTTTCATTTACAATTCTTAGATTTTTTGAATTGATTCATTCGTGTTTTTATGTATTTTCGATAAGAACCCCTTAAAAACAATGTAAAACACCTTTATTTATTCATAATTTTATGATACTATTGAATCATAAACCGATACGTTTGGGGGATTATGCCATGAAAAAGCTGCTCTGCGTACTGCTATCCGTATGCCTGCTTTTACCGGCGTCTGCTCCGGCTGCCGCCGCAGTGGAAGCGCCCGCCGCATACGCCGAAGAGGGTTTTGACAATCCGTACCCGCTGGTGATTGTGCGGGGTATGGACTTTACGAACGGTATAAGGTACCATGCGGGCGAAGAGGATGAGCGTGTGATAAACGTAACGGCCAACCTGAGCGCCAAGGGCGTGGTCACCGCGCTCGGACGGGCCGCGGCCGCCTTTGTGACCCGCGGGGAAGCCGGCGCCGTGGATGAGATCATTACCTTCGCCGCGTCGCTGTTCGAGGGCTACGCCTGCGATGAAAACGGCGATTCGCTGGACCCCGGGATCTCTTCCGTTTATTACGAGGGCAACGTTTCCGGCTGCCGGGCCGAGTGGGAGAACGCCGCATCGCAGGAGGAAGGGCTGGTGCGCTCCGCCGTGGATCGCTACGGCGAGGAGAACGTGTATTTCTTCAATTACGACTGGCGCCTCGATACCTATGAAAACGCCGGGAAGCTCAGCGAGATGATCAACGGCGCGCTTGCCGACCACGGGTGCGATAAGGTGGATCTGGTTTGCTGCAGCATGGGCGGCATACTGACGCTTACGTATCTGAATTATTACGGGAGCGAACATATCGACAGCCTCGTTTCCGATTCCGCCACCATGTACGGCACCGACGTTACCACCGACCTGCTTCTGGGTAAAGTGTATTTCGATACCGACGCCGTGCTCAGGTTCCTACAGCTGAAGTTCCCGCAGGTGAAGGGCCTGGCGCAGTTCCTTTACAAAACGAAAATACTGGGGCACGTGTGCGATTTCCTGAACCGGTTCGCCGAAAAATATAAGGACGAGATCTACGCCCGGGTGCTCACGCCGGTATTCGGCTCCATGCCCGCCATCTGGGAACTTGTGCAGCACGACAGCTATGAGGACTGCAAGGCGTATATTTTCGGAGACGGCAACGCCTACGCGGGCCTGCGCGCCAAGACCGACCGTGTGCAGAACGAGGTTTGCGCCAATTTGCAGGAGATACTGGATACCGCCATGCAGAACGGCATGAAATTCGGCGTGCTCACCGCCTACAATACCCCCAACGCGCCCGCCTACAAGCACGCGGCGCTGCAGGGCGACGGCACGCTGGAGACCCGCATGATGAGCTTCGGCGCGCTGGTGTCCGTTGTGGGCGATGTGCTCACGGACGAGGAGCTTGCCGCGGGTGAGGAAAAATACGTTTCGGCGGACCGCTGTATCAACGCCTCCACCGCTCTGTACCGGGATATGACCTGGTTCGTGAAGGATACGACCCACGTGGGTTGCGTGTACCATTCCGATTATACCTACCTGATCTTTTCGATCCTCGAAACCGAAAGCCAGCCCACGGTGGAAACGTGGGAGAAATACCCGCAGTTCATGCAGGCGGGCGAGGGCGAGAGCCTTTCGCCGCTGACCGACGCCCCGGGCAAATGGGATAAGTAACCGAACAGGAGATAGCATATGTCAGTTCCGCTGGCGGACCGGATCCGCCCGAAAACTCTGGATGAACTCGTGGGGCAGAAGCATCTGTTCGGCGAGGGCGCAGCGCTGCGCAATATTATAGAATCCGGCGAGATCCCGAACCTGATCTTCTACGGCCCCTCGGGCACCGGCAAGACCACGGTGGCGCGGATGATCGCGAGCAAGACAAACAAGCGGCTGCACATCCTCAACGGCACCAGCGCTTCTTTGGGCGACGTGAAGGACGTGATCGCCGAGCTCGGCACCATCGCCGCCCCGAACGGGCTGCTGCTGTATCTGGACGAGATACAGTACTTCAATAAAAAACAGCAGCAGAGCCTGCTGCAGTACATTGAAAACGGCGATATCACGCTGATCGCCTCCACCACCGAGAACCCGTATTTCTACATCTATTCCGCCGTGCTGAGCCGCGCCACGGTGTTTGAGTTCAAACACGTGAGCCCCGCGGACGCCCTTCCCGCCGTGGAGCGCGCCTTCCGGCTGCTGCAGGAGGAGAGCGGCGAAACCTGTGATATAGAAGAGGGCCTGCCCGAATACATTGCCGAAGCCGCGGGGGGCGATATGCGCAAGGCGCTGAACATCTGCGAAATGTGCGTGCTCGGCGCTCCCGTGCCGCGCCCGGGCGAACCCCGGAAGCTGACGCTTCGCCGCGCGGGGGAGATCTGCGCCAAAACCGGTGCGCACTACGATAAGAAGGGCGACGAATACTACGATCTGCTTTCCGCCTTTCAGAAGAGCATGCGCGGTTCCGACCCGGACGCCGCAGTGCACTACCTGGCGCGGATATTGGAGGCGGGGGACCTGATCTCCGCCTGCAGGCGGCTGCTGGTTTGCGCCAACGAGGACGTGGGGTTGGCTTACCCGATGATCATACCCATTGTGAAGGCCGCCGTGGATACCGCGATGCAGGTCGGGCTGCCGGAGGCGCGCATCCCGCTGGCAAACGCGGTGGTGCTGGTGAGTACCTCGCCGAAATCCAACAGCGCGTACCTTGCGTACGACCGCGCCGCGGCGGACGTGCGGCAGGGCAGAGCGGGCCCGGTGCCGCGGCAGCTGCAGAACAAGCACTTCGACGGCGCCGACGCCGCCAACCCCGGGCAGTTTTACGTTTATCCCCACGATTTTGCGAACCACTGGGCCCCCCAGCAGTACCTGCCCGACAACCTGAAGGACGCCGTATATTACGTGCCCGGTGAAAACAAGGCCGAGCAGGCGGCGAAGGCGTATTGGGATAAGGTGAAGGGGAAGTGAATACAAATAATAAAAAGAAGCATGCGGTGCATGCTTCTTTTTATTTCACTTTGTTTTGCTGATTAGTGAATGTCACCGGTCTTGGCGTTGTCCGTCTTGTTGTCGGTGCTCTTGTTGTCGTCTTTCTTGGTGTCGTCCTTCTTGGTGTCGTCCTTCTTGTCGTCTTTCTTGTCGTCTTTCTTGTCGGAGGAAGAGGAAGAAGAGGAGGAAGAACCGCCTACCAAGCCGGAGATGGTATCGGTGATGCCGCCGAGGTCAAGGCCGCCGCCCAGACCGTCAAGCATACCGCCAAGATCGAAACCGCCGAGCATATCGGTGATGCCGCCGAGATCGAGGCCGCCGAGCATATCGCCCATACCGCCGAGATCGAGGCCGCCGAGCATGTCGCCCACACCGCCGAGATCAAGGCCGCCGAGCATATCGCCCACACCGCCGAGACTGTCCGTAATGCTGCCGAGATCGAGGCCGCTTTCACCGGAAAGCTTCTGGATCTTTGCGGCGCTCGCATTCTGGGTGCTGACCACGATACCGCTGAAAGACAGCGTAGCGGTAAGCACAAGAACAAGAGCAGCAGCTACGGCAATGATCTTTTTCATAATAACCAACCCTTTCCTGTAGAAAAATCTATGATAGCGTTTTTCATACGCATTAACTATACTACATATGATACGCGCGTGTCAATATAAATTTGAAAAGTTTTTGAATTATTGCGATTTTTGTAACATTTATGAAAAAGTTTCATTAAATCATCTTACGGTATATGGTTCTTTCATAAAGAGGTCTTCCAGCGTCAGTTTGCCGTCGATCACTTTCTGCACCTTCTCATCGGCGGTAACGTCGTTATTGGCGTAGAGGTCTTCCACCTTCGCCTGATAGGATTCGAGTTCCGCCTGTATATCGGCGTCGTCGGTCTCGTACAGGGCGGCAATCAGCAGAACGGCCTCGCAGTGGTCTCTGGTGAGGGTGCCGTTCGCAAGGTTGTCGTCGTACAGTTTCTTCGCGTAATCGAAGGCCGAAGCGAAATCGCCCTTCAGCATACAGCACACCGTGGCTTCGTAACCGCTGCGGTTCACCGTACCGGACATCTCCACGCCCTTTTGGGCCGCTGCAAGCGCTTCGTCGAGCTTGCCTTCGGTGCGCAGCGCGAAAGCGACCATGGCGTTGGCGTCGTCGTCATCCGCGTTGATGTTGAGCACCTGCTCGGCAAACGCCTTTGCCAGCGCGTAATTGCCCTGCAGCCTGTAGGTGTCGGCGATCATCATATCGTAAAACGCCGGATAATCGGTGAAGGACTTCGAGAATTCGGTGATATAGCCGCGCAGGGTCTCAGGATCGGCGTCGGTGTATTCCTCGGCGAGATACCTGAAATAGGCGGCGAAAGCGCTCACATAAGGCGCGTCGTTGTTTGCCGTAAGGTCGTCCAGCGCGGCGTTGACCGCCTCCTTATCCAGCTCGGCGCCGTTGTAGATATAGTTCGTGAAGTAGGAGGATACGACCTCCGCTGCGGCGGTCTGCCCGGCGCTCAGATCGTCAAGCATCTGTACTGCGGCCTTCAGCTCGTCGCTGCCGGAAGCAAGGGCTTCTTCGGTGATATATGTCTGCCGTACTTCGCCGGCGTTCTGGTCGTTGCCGGTCTGCAGATAGAGCATGATGAGCTTTTCTGAAACGTCGTTCACGTTCAGGCCGAGCGAAGAGAGGGACTGCAGCGCTTTCACCAGAGAAGAAGCGGCGGTGGAGAGACGCTTGTCTTTTTCAGCCTGCAGCGCGTTGATCACGTTGCGGGCGATGCCGATGAGCACGGCCGCGTCGGCATCGGGGACCGAGAGATCCAGCGCGTCTTTGATATCGTCGTCGGAAACGGTGTTGTTTTCAAACAGGGCTTCGGCAACGGAATAGACGTCCGCCTTGACGTTCTTCAGCGTTTCCATGCGGGTCTGAACGGCCTTGAACTCCTCCGTGCGGATGTTCGCCAGCATTTCATCGGTGAAGTAGTTGCCGATCAGGGTGTTCGTTTCTGAGATATAGCCCGCGTTGAAGAGCTTCGCAACGGCGATCTCAAGCAGCTTCTGCCCGTCCGCGCCGATGGATTTGAAGCTGTTGTAAGCGGAAAGGTACCCGGTCATCACGTTGTTGAGGTTGTCTTCGCCGAGGCCGTCTTTTTCAGCCTCGATGCCGTTTGCCATCGTCTTCAGAATATCGCTGACGGCAGAGGTGAGCATGTCGGGCGTGTTCAGGCTCTTCATCACGGCGTCGTAATCCACGGCGTCTGCGCTCCCCGCTGCCGCAACCGCTTCTTTCAGCGCGTCGTAGGCGTTGTCGGCAATGCCGTTCACCGCTTCGCCAGCGGCAAGGAATTCGGCGAACTCCTTCGATTTCGCTTTTTTCAGCATATCCTCCGTCATATTGCTGTTCATATAAGAATATGCGGATCCATAGCCCTCCGTTCTGCATTTCAGCACCACGAGCTCTTCGTAAATGGTCTGCTTCATGCCTTCCAGCCCGGAGCCGTCTTCGCAGTAGGAAAGCGCGTTCTCATACCCTGCAATCCGCTCGTCGTCGTCCTTGGCAAAACAGGCCTTGGAATACGCGGAGATGAAATTGGGGAACGTGGGCGCTTTGATGGAAACCGCCACGTACAGGCACAGCGGTATCAGCAGCACCACCAGCAGCACGATGATGACCACCAGAGGGGCTTTGCCGTGCTTTTTCTTGGTTTTTTCTTTTTTCTTTTTCTTGGTTTCGCCGGCCGCTTCACCGCTCGGGGCGGCATTTTCATCTTCGTTATCGTCTGCGTCTTCCGGATCGGGATCGTCGTCCAGCGCCTGGATCTCGGGCATATCGGGCATTTCGGCCTCTGCGGTGGCCTTGTTCCATTCCTGCTGGAACAGGTCCTTCAGGTCGTTCAGCTCTTCGCTCAGCGCTTCTTCACCGCTGCTTTTCGCAGCGTCAAGCGTTTCCTCGGCGTTGTCCCGGGCAGCGTCAAGCGCCTCCTCGGCGATCTCCTGAGGGGTAACGTTGGTTTCGGGGTTTTTGATCTCATCGCTCATGGTACGGACCTCCGTAAAATTGTTAAAAAATATAATAACACAAAAAACTTAAAATATCAATAAAATATTTTTATTCCGCGGGATCCGTTTTCGCGGCTTTTTTGTTTACGGCTCTTGAGATCAGGAACAGCGCGGCGCTCAGCACGATCGCCGCGGCGGAAACAACGCCCACCAGCGTCCAGTTCACCGCGCCGAGGCCGGTGATATCCCAGTTGCCGGTGTCTGCGTTCTGGAGCTTTGAGAACACGGCAACAACGTCAAAGATCACGCCTGCGGCAAGGATCAGCCCCGCTAAAATGCCGAACAGCGTAACGGGGGATTTTTCTTTTCTCGCCAGACGCACCGGCTGATCGGAACGAAAATCGAGGGTGGAGCCGAGATAGTATGCTGCGATCAGCAGAACGACGGTTTCGGGGATCATATAGGTGGCGTTGTATGCGAAGGAATAAACCAGCGCCTCGGCGTCGGGGATGGAGAGCCCCGCCCATACGGTGGCGCCGGAGATCACGTGGCAGGCGTAGCGCAGCAGGCACACCAGCAGCGCGCCGCACACCAGCGCGGGCGCCTGGTCTTTGAACGCCTTGCGGAACACGCCGCCGAAGCCCAGAACGAGAAACGCCACGATATAATCGAGCATGATCACGGCGAGTATGGATTGCCAGGTGCTTACGTAGCTCAGCGTGTTCAGGCCGAGCAGCTGCTGGATCACGCCGAAAATCAGGCCTGAAACAAGCCCTCTGCCGATCCCGTGCCGGTAGGAGATGATGATAATGGGCAGCATTGACGCTACGGTAACGGAGCCGCCGTAAGGCAGCTCGGCGAGTTTGATCACGCTCAGCATCGTGCCGATGGCGATCAGAATGGCGCTTTCCACCAGCGCCCTTGTGCCGGAAATTTTCATGTGTTTATCCTCCTTGAATCAAAAAACCGTACGCCTGAGCGTACGGTGTATCTGCTGATAGCGGTTTAACTCCCTACGCCGGTATTATCCATCTCAGGTTCGAGGGTTCGGATCGCTCCGTCTCAGCCTTGCGGCACCCCTGTTAAAGCTATTCGGTTGTAAGTGGTTTTATTTTAGCACAAAAAACGGGATTGTCAAGGGGTTTCGGTCATCACCAGCAGCGTGCCCTTTTTTACTTCGATGTGTGCAGGCGCGCCGGTGAAGCGGTTGCTCACGCCCAGCGCGAAGGTATTGGTGAGGGTGCCGTTTTTCAGTTCGTATTGAAGGCCTTCTATGGATACGCCTTCTGAAACGTCCGTAAACGAGAACACCGCCGCCGCGCCGGTGCGCCCGGCAGGGAAGTGAATCGCGCCGTTCGTTACGGCTTCCACGGTGAAGCCAGCGCCGTACAGCCTTGCCGTGCAGCCCTGCTGCGAGAGCCTTGCCAGCAGCGAATAATTCGCCAGCGTGTGGTCCGGCCGCCCGCCCGTGCCGCCCAGCAGAATAAAATCGGTGCAGCCGCGCCTGAGGCCTTCGTTTACCGCGGCGTGCATATCGGTGACGTCCTTTTCCACGGGCAGGGTCACGCAGGGAACACCCTCCGGCGGCGTGATATCGAGTGAATCGAAATCGCCGATCAGCAGATCCGGCGCGATACCGCAGGCGAGCATCTCTCTGAGGCCGCCGTCCGCGGCGATGTAAAAGCAGTTTTTATCATAGGCAGGGCGGTACGCATCGTATTCCCCCGCGCCGAAGATCACACAGGTTTTCATGGCAGCTCCCGTCCCGTTATCGCAGGGTAGATCCCCGCGGCGGAAGCGGCGAACGCGTCCGGAGTGCAGGCCTCCAGCTCACCGGGGGCGGCGAAGCCGTAGCTTGCGCCCACGCTCATCACGCCGGTTTCTTTCGCGGCGAGGATATCGCTTTCGGTATCGCCGATCATCACGGTTTCGGCAGGGGAGACGCCGTTTTCCGCCATCGCCCTGCGAATGTAATCGGCCTTGGTGGCCTTCGTATCCTGAAACGTGGTGCAGTAGTATTCCGTGAACAGCTCAAAAATGCCCAGCCGTTCGGCGATGGCCATCACGAAATCCCGGGGCTTGCCGGAGCACACCGCAAGAATATACCCCTCCGCGCGCAGGGCCTCGAGCACCTCTTTCACGCGGGGGTACAGCACGGCCTCTTTCGTTCCCAGCGGGCGGTAGCGCTCGCGGTAAGCCTCCACCAGCGCCAGCGCCGTTTCGTGGTCCGCGCCCATGTATTTCTGAAAGGATGCGTACAGCGGCGGGCCCACGAAGGCGCGCAGCTGCGATTCGACGGGGCGCGGCATGCCGAGCTTGTCCGCCGCGTAGCGGATGCAGTTGAAAATGCCCTCGGAATTGTCGATCACGGTGCCGTCGAAATCGAACAGCAGCAGCTTTTTTTCAGGCATATTGTTATTCCTTCCCGAACAGCGGCAGCACCGCGGCGAGGATGCGTTCGTGTACCTCGGGTATCGTGCCGTCCGCGTTGATATATACGATGTGATCTTTATCGCGCAGTGCGTTGAACACCCTGCCGAACTGGTCTGCCACGGCGGCGAGGGTTTCCACCGTTTCAAAGATCTCGAGCTCTTCCGCTTTGCGGTTCGCCCGGATGCGGTCGATGCACTTCTCGGGCTCCATGGTGAGGAACAGCGTCAGGTCCGGCCGCACGATCTCGGGGCAGCCGAAATGCATATCCATGGCCCAGTCCATATCGGTGCCGCAGCCCTGATAGGCGAAGGTGGAGTAATAATACCGGTCCAGTATCACGGTGTCGCCCTGCCCGAGGTGCTTCAGAATGCCGTTTTCGGGGTCGACGTTCTGGTTGATGCGGTCCGCTAAAAACAGGGCGGCGTCCGCCCACGGGGAGCCGCTGAATTCTCCGGCAAGCCTGCGGCGCAGGAACCTGCCGGTGGGCAGCGCTGAGGGCTCCGCATCCGTGAACACCGTTTGCCCCGTTTGCCTGAGCGCCTGTGCCAGAAGCGAAAGTTGCGTGCTTTTGCCGGTGCCGTCCAGGCCTTCAAATACAATGAATTTACCGTTCTCCATCTTTAACCTCTCATATCGTATAAACGGTCCGCCAGCGCTGCCATCTGCTGCATATCCAGCGTTTCCGCCCGGGTATCGGGCGGCAGCCCGAGGGACGCGAGCGCCTCGGTGACCGATTGTCTCCCGAGGCCCAGCTCGCCGGAAAGCCCGTTCGCCGCGGTTTTTCTGCGGTGGGCGAACGCCGCCTTTACGGTGCGGAAGAACCACTCTTCGTCTTTCGTCTGCACGGGCGGTTCCGCTCGGCGGGTGAGCCGGATCACGGCGCTGTTCACCTTCGGGGGCGGCGTGAAGGAACCGGCGTTTACGTAAAACAGCGTTTCGGCGTTGGCGTAATACTCCACGGCGGCGGTAAGCGCCCCGGCGTCCCGCTGCCCGAGCTTCGCGGTGATCCGCTCGGCAGCCTCCTTCTGCACCATCAGCGTGAGGCTTTCAAAGGGCACGCCGCAGCCCAGCAGGCGCATCAGCACAGGGGAGGTGATGTAATAGGGCAGGTTCGCACATACGTGCAGCTTCTGCCCGGGGGTAAAGTATTTTTCCGCCAGCACAGGGAGATCCGTTTTCATCACGTCAGCGTTTTCAACGAACACGTTGTTTTTGCCGTCCAGCGTTTTTGCCAGCACCGGCAGCAGTCGTTTATCCAGCTCCACCGTCACAACGGTTTTTGCGGTTTTTGCCAGCTCCACGGTGAGTACGCCCACGCCGGGCCCGATCTCGAGAACGCCGTCCTCCGGGCCGATGCCGGAGAGTGCGGCCATCTTCGGGCATACCGTGGGGTCTGTGATGAAGTTCTGCCCCAGCGCCTTTGAAAATGTAAAGCCGGCGGCGGAAAGAAGCCGCCGCACGGTTGTGATATCAGTGAGGTTATATTCCATAGATCTTCTGTTTGCAGGCTTCGTAGGCCGCGTCCCAGGGCGCTTTGTCTTCGGGCTCGAACCGGGCAGGGGTGAAGCTGCGGGCGATGGCGGCGCGGGCCTCTTCCACGCCCTGCATGGCGCCCAGCGAAATGAGCTGCACCGCCACGTTGCCGAGCACGGTGGCTTCGGTGGGCCCGGCGGAAACCGGCACGCCGCAGGCGTTGGCGGTCATGCGGTTCAGAGTGTTATCCTGGGAGCCGCCGCCCACGATATAGATCGAGTTGTAATCCTTGCCGGTGCAGTACCGCATCTGTTCCAGCACGTCGCGGTATTTGAGGGCGAGGCTCTCGTAGATGCAGCGCACGGTTTCGCCTTCGGTCTGCGGGGCGCTCTGCCCGGTGCGTTCGCAGAAGGCGCGGATGCGCCCGGGAATGTCGCCCGGCTGCACGAAATCGGGGGCGTCGGGGTCGATGAAGCACTTAAACGGCGCGGCCTTCATCGCGGCCTCTTCCAGCTCGGCAAAGGAAAACTCCCTGCCCTCGCGCCGCCACTGACGGCGGCTCTCCTGGATCAGCCACAGGCCGCAGATATTCTTGAGGAAGGCAGTGGTATAGTCGAACCCGCCTTCGTTGGTGAAGTTGCACTTGCGCGAGCGCTCTCCGGCGGCGGGGGCGTCCGGCTCGGTGCCGAACAGGCTCCAGGTGCCGCTGCTGATGAAGGCGAAATCCTTTTCTTCGGTGGGCACCGCCGTTACGGCGCTCTGGGTATCGTGGCCGCACACCGCGATCACGGGGACCTGCGGCACGCCCAGCTCGTCCGCCAGCTTTTCGGTGAGACTGCCGATCACGGCGCCGGGCTTTACGATGCCGCAGAAGAGCTTCTTCGGGTAACCGAGCGCGTTCAGGATCTCTTCGCTCCAGCCGTGGGTGTGGATATCCACCATGCCGGAGGTGGTGGCGATCGAATACTCGCTCACCTTTTCGCCGGTGAGGAAGTACGAAAGCAGATCCGGCATGAACAGCATCTTATCCGCGCGCTCCAGCATGTCGGGATCGTTCTCTTTGATGCTGAGCAGCTGGAACACGGTGTTGAACTCCATGAACTGGATGCCCGAGATCGCGTACATCCGGTCGTTGGAGATATATTTCTCACTGCGTTCGATGGTGCCCCGGGTGCGGGCGTCGCGGTAGTGCACCGGGTTCATCAGGAGCCGGCCTTCTTTATCGAGCAGGCCGAAATCCACGCCCCAGGTATCGATGCCGATGCTGTCGAACCCACCGGCGGCCTTGGCCTTCAGAATGCCCTGCTTTATCTCGTGGAACAGCCGCAGCACGTCCCAGTATAGGGTGCCGTTCAGCTCCACGGGGTCGTTGGAGAAGCGGTGCACCTCCTGCAGCGCTACTTTGCCGTTTTCATAGCTGCCCAGAATGGCTCTTCCGCTGGACGCGCCGAAGTCGAAAGCCAGTACCCGTTTCATTTTACCACGCCCTTTTTCAGAATGATGTTCGCGTAGATGGCGGTTTCGCCGGTGGCGACCACGGCGTAGGCCTGCCGCGCGCGCTCGTAGAACGCGAAGCGCTCGATCTGCGATATCTCGGTGTCGCCGTTGGCCTCTGTAACGATCTCACGGTAATCCTTCCAGATCTCGGGCGTTTCTTCGCCCTCGCCGGTGGCCATCAGCATCACAGGGGACGCCACGTAGGTATCCAGCGGCATCAGCTGCAGTATGGCCTTCAGCATCTGCGGCACACCGAGCCCGTCGGCACGCACGAGACGTTTGGCGTTGGAGGCGGCGGGGAAGTTGCCGTCGCCCAGCACGATCTCGTCGCCGTGCCCCATTTCACATAAGATCTTCAGCAGTTCCGGAGAAATCTCCGCGGGAATACCCTTTAACATACTTTTGCGCTCCTTTTTAATATAATCGAAATTGGGAATGAATGATGAATGATGAATAATTAACAATTAACAATTAACAACGGAGTTAATTCCGAATTGTCTCCGCTCTCCGCTCTTATATCTCCGCTCTGAAATCAGTCTTCCGGCGGGATGCCGTCGGTATACTGGGAGTTGTACAACAGCGCGTAGAAGCCGTCCGCCGCCAGCAGTTCGCTGTGCGTGCCCTGCTCCACGATGCGGCCCTTCTTCATCACGAGGATGTTATCCGCATTCTTGATGGTGGAAAGCCGGTGCGCGATCACGAAGCTCGTGCGGCCCTTCATCAGCTCGTTCATCGCGATCTGGATGTTCTGTTCGGTTTTGGTATCCACCGAGCTGGTGGCCTCGTCCAGGATCAGCACCTTGGGGTTGGCAACGATCGCGCGGGCGATGGTGAGCAGCTGCCGCTGGCCCTGCGAAAGGTTCGTGCCGTCCTCCGTGAGTTCGGTATCGAAGCCCTTTGGCTGCTGCATGATGTAATCGTAGATGAACGCGCTCTTCGCGGCGGCCTCGATCTCTTCGTCCGTGGCGTCCGCGTTGCCGTAGCGGATGTTCTCTTTGATGGTGCCCTTGAAAAGCCAGGTATCCTGCAGCACCATGCCGAAGTTTTCACGCAGCTTATCGCGGCTCATCGTATAAATATCGGTGCCGTCCAGATAGATATGGCCGCTGTTTACGTCGTAGAACCGCATCAGCAGGTTCACTATGGTGGTTTTGCCTGCGCCGGTGGGGCCCACGATGGCGGTGGTGGAACCGGCGGGGGCGGTCAGATCCAGATCTTCGATCAGAGGCACGTCCTCTTTATAACGGAATGAAACGTTCCTGAATTCGATCTCGCCCCTGAGATCGGTTTTTTCATCGTTTGTGGTATCGTCGGGCGATTCCTCTTCTTCGTCCATCATTGCGAAAACGCGCTCCGCCGATGCCAGCGAGCTCTGGATATTGTTGATGATCTTGGAAAGGTTGATGATGGGGGAAGAGAAGTAGCTCGAATAGCTGAGGAATTTCGTGATATCGCCGATGCCGCCGAATTTCGCTTGCATCGCGCCGCTTTTCGTTCCCACGTAGAACCATCCGCCCAGCAGGCAGAGGCTGACGTAGTTGATGTTTTTGATCAGCGTGAGCACCGGGTTCAGGATACCGGCGATCATGTTCGCCATAAAGCTGTTGTGTCCGAGGCGCACGGTGATATCGTAGAATTCGTCGATGGATTGCTTCTCGTGGCTGAAGATGCGCACGATGGTGTGCCCGGCGTACATCTCTTCGATGTGGCCGTTCAGGTCGCCCATCGTATCCCAGTAGCGGCGGAACCATACCTTCGATTTCTTGGAAACGGAATAAGAAAGCGAGCCGGATACCGGCACCAGCACGATGGCTGCCAGCGTCATCCAGATGTTGCCGGTGCGCAGCATCATGTAAAGGCTGCCCACCACTTTGATCACGCTCGTCATTATGGTGAGGATGTTGCTCTGCAGGCTGGAGCTCACGTTTTCGATATCGTTGGTGATCTTCGAAATGATCTGGCCTTTTGTCTGCCCATCGTAAAAGCGCAGCGGCAGGCGCGAGAGCTTGCCGTTCAGATCCGCGCGCAGAGAGCAGACCAATCTCTGTGTAACGCCTGCGGAAACGAATTCCTGTAAAAAGGAGAATACGCTGGAAAGGCCGAAGACCACGGCGAGCTGGATGATCTTGTTGAAGATCTCGCCGCTTCTGAGGCTGATCTCCGCGCCGCCTCCGGCACGGTCGGTGATCATATCCTGGATCATATTGATCACGTTGCCCATAAAATCCGGCGCGATCACTTCGCACAGAGCGCCCGCCATCGCGCATAACACCACAAAGGCCATCGCAAAGGCGTGTGGCCTGATCAGCGAGAAAAAGCGCAGTACCGTGCCCTTTGCGTTTTCGGGGCGCTGTTCGTCTCCCCGTTCTTTCCGGTAGGCGGCGTATTTGCCGGAATATGTCGCCTCCGGGATATCGACCTTGCGTTTATCCCTCATCGCCGCTCACCTCCTCAAGCGCTTCTTCGCTCAGCTGCGTCACAACGATCTCGCGGTAAATATCGCAGGTGCGCAGCAGCTCTTTGTGGGTACCCTTGCCCACGACCCTGCCGCCGTCCATCACGATGATCTGGTCCGCGTTCAGTACGGTGCCCACGCGCTGGGCCACGATGATTATGTTCGTATCGGTAAGGCTCTCCCGCAGCGAGGCGCGCAGACGCGCGTCCGTGGCGAGATCCAGTGCGGAGAAGCTGTCGTCAAACAATATGATCTTCGCGCCCTTAGCCACCGCGCGGGCGATGGCGAGACGCTGCTTCTGGCCGCCGGAATAGTTTTTGCCGGCCTGCGAAACCATGCTCTGCTCCTGCTCGGGCATGGCGGCGACGAAGCTTTTCGCCTGCGCGATCTCAAGCGCCCGCCATACCTCGGCGTCGGTCGCGTTCTGGTTGCCGAAACGGACGTTGTCCGCCACCGTGCCGCTGAACAGGAACGCCTGCTGCGGCACCACGGCGATGGTTTCGGAAAGGGCCTGCGTGGACTGGTCCTTCACGTTGACGCCGTTTACCAGCACTTCGCCCGCGGTGGCGTCGTACAGCCGCGGGATCAGATTGAGCAGCGTTGATTTGCCCGACCCCGTAATGCCGATGATCGCCGTCATCTCCCCTGGGCGGCACGAAAAGCTGACGTCCTGCAGCTCGAAATCCGGCGCCTTTTTCTCGGGCTCGGTTTGTTGCTTTCTCTTCGGAACGCGTTTTTTCTTCGTTTCTGGCTCGTGCTTCGGATATTTGAAACTGACGTTTCTGAACTCGACGCAGCCGAGGTCTTCGGGGGCGGGCGTAACGGGGGAGGCGGGCTCTTCAATATCGGAGACCGCTTCCATAATGGCTTTCACGCGCCTGCCGGAAACCACGGCGCCGGGAATGGAAGAGATGATGCTCACCACGGACATCAGCGAAGTGAGGATCAGTGAAAAATAGGCGATGAACGCCGAAAGGCTCGGGATGGTCTGCGCGATCTCATCCGCCTGGGTGGCGGGGTCCAACGCGTTTACGCCGTTGATGAGCTTTACCATGATGATGCATACGAGCCCGCCGAGCAGTACGGTAAATACGGGCATCAGACCCGCCATCAGACGGGATGCCAGCAGCGCGAGGCCGGTGAGTTTTTTGTTGGTCTCGTTGAAGCGGTCGTCTTCATACTGCGTGCGGTTGAAGGCGCGCACCACGCGGATGCCGCCGATCTTTTCACGCATGATCTGGTTGAGCCGGTCGATCATCTTCAGCACGCGGGACTGGATCGGCATGATGATCACTAAAATGAGCACCGCCAGCACCGCGAGCATCGGAATGACGGAGAGGCTTGTTTTCAGCACTTCGGCGCTGGTCTGGTACGCCATCACAATGCCGCCGATCAGCATCACGGGGATCGGCAGCAGCGATTTCAGCGTATTCAGAACGATATCGTGGATCTGGCGCACGTCGTTGGTGGTACGCGTTACCAGCGAGGATACGCCGATCTTATCCACGTTGCTCTGCGAAAGGTGTGAAACCTTTCTGAAAATGTAATTGCGCAGCGCGATGGAATACCCTACCGAAGTTTTGGTAGAGAAATATGTGTTCGCGATCGAGGTGACCACCGACGCCAGCGTGAGGGCGAGCATGATCATACCCCATTGCAGGATGCCCTGCAGGTCGTACTCGAGGATGGAAGACATGATGTTTTTTGTAAAATACGGCAGCGCAAGCTGCAATACCGTGTTGACGGTGGAAAACAGGATCGACAGTATCAGCAGCCATTTGTACGGACCGAGCAGGCTCAGAACCTTCTTCATTTTCGGTCTCCTTTTTCGATATGATAAATCATAATATCACATGCGCGCGAAAAATACAACCTATTTCTTAACGCGGGACGCCGCCGACCTGTTCAAAAAATAAAAAAGAAAATTGTATATATTTCTGAAAAAACGGCGATTCTGAAAAAAAGCTTGTTTTTTTTCCTTTCTCAGCGGATAATAAAAGGGAAATAACGGTTCGGTGAAAAAACAATGGTATTTTCAAGCCTGCTCTTCGTGCTGGTGTTCCTGCCGGCAAATCTGTTTTTCTATTTCTTAGTGGATTCCGTAAAAGCGAAAAACGCGGTGCTGCTCGTGTTTTCGCTGGTTTTTTATGCCTGGGGCGAGCCGGTGTACGTGCTGATCCTCATCGGCATGTCCTTTTTCTGCTGGATGTTCTCCCGCCTGCTGGAGCGGGCAGGGGAGCGTATCGGTACGAAAAAGCTTCTTATGTTCCTTTCGGCGGCGGTGTGTATCGGCGCCATCGGTTTTTTCAAATACGCGGGCTTCCTGGCTGAAAACGTGAACCGGCTCGCCGGCGCCGCGCTGCTGCCCGTACCGGCGCTCACACTCCCCATCGGCATTTCTTTCTATACCTTCCAGCTGCTCACCTACGTTACGGACGTTTACCGGGGCGAGGTGCCCGCGCAGAAGTCCTTCTGGCGGGTATTGCTGTACGCCGGGCTGTTTCACCAGTGCGTGGCGGGCCCCATCGTGCGCTACGGCGATATCGAAAACGAGCTTACCTCCCGCCGTACCGACCTTTCCGAGGCTTCCCGCGGGGCGACGCGTTTTCTCTGCGGCCTTGCCAAAAAGGCGGTGCTCGCCAACGGCTGCGGCGCGGCGGTGGACGCCCTTCTGCTTTCGGACGCCGCCATATCGGACGCTTCCGCTCTCGCGGGCAACCTGACGCTCCTCTCCGGACGCAGCGCGCTCACGCTGTGGGCGGGAATGGCGTTTTACATGCTGCAGATCTATCTTGATTTTTCCGCCTATTCCGATATGGCCATCGGCATGGGGCTCATCTGCGGGCTGCATTATAAAGAGAACTTCAATTATCCCTATATCTCCGGCTCTGTCACCGAGTTCTGGCGGCGCTGGCACATATCTCTGGGCACGTTCTTCCGCGATTACGTCTATATACCCCTCGGCGGCAACCGCAAGGGCAAAGCCCGCCAGATCTTCAATCTGTTCATTGTGTGGGCGCTCACCGGCCTGTGGCACGGCGCGAGCTGGAATTTCGTGCTGTGGGGCTTATATTTCTTCGTGTTCCTCGTGATCGAAAAGCTTTTCCTCGGCAAGCTGCTCGAAAAAACGAAGGTGCTCGGGCACGTCTACCTGCTTGCGGTCGTGTTCTTCGGCTGGGTGCTGTTCAAATTCACCGCCACCGCCGAGATCTTTACGGTGCTGAAGGGCATGTTCTGCGCCAACGGCAACCCGCTCACCACCTACGAGAGCAAAGAGTTCCTTATGAAATACGTGCTGTTCTTCGTAATCTGCGTGCTGGCGTGCACGCCGCTGGTGCGCTCGCTTTCCGCCGCGCTGCGCAAAAAGGGAGAAGAAAACGGCGGCGCCGCCGCTGCGTTCGCGGGCGCGGTGAACATCGTGCTGCCGGTGTGCCTGCTGGCGGTATCGGTGCTCTTTCTGATCGGCGATTCGTATAACCCCTTCCTCTATTTCCGTTTCTGAGTATCAAAGGTGGAACCTATGGACGACAAACGAACCGAAAACAACAGCGGCGCTCCCGCGCCGGAAAAGGACAGGCCTTCGCGCCGGTACCTCGGGCTGAAGCTGGGCGTGATCGCCGCGGTGCTGCTGTGCATGACCTTTGTTTCATTCATCCTGCCGCTGCGCCCCACGGTATCGGAGGCGGAAAAGCGCGAGCTGGCGCAGTTTCCCTCGTTCAGTTTCGAGTCGCTGTTCAGCGGACAGTATTTTTCTGAGATCGGCGCGTGGTATTCCGATACCGTGCCGTTCCGCGATTTCTTCACCGGGCTCAGCTCCCGTCTGCAGCACTGGCTGGGCACCGGCACGGCGCTCTCCGGCTTCAACGAGGGCGTGCAGGGGGATGAGATCCCGGATATCCCCACGCCGGGTGAAACGGATACCCTGCCTTCCGCCGAGCCCGTACCTTCGGAAACAACGGAACCCGTTACCGAAGAAACCACCGCCGAGATGCAGCAGCTTTCCAATATCATGATCTACGGCAACGCCGGGTACGAATACTATAATTTCGTGCAGGCGGCCTCAGAAAAGTACGCGTCCGCCGTGAACCGCGCCGCCGAACTTTTTGCCGGAAAGGCCGACGTGTACGCGATGATCGTGCCCAACAGCACCGGCATCATGCTGCCGGACGAGGTGCAGGCGTCCATTTCTTCTTCCGATCAGGCGAAGGCCATTGCCTATATGGAGGCGCTGATGGGCCCCACCGTGCGGCGAGTGAGCATCTTCGACACGCTGAAGGCGCACAAAAACGAATATATCTATTTCCGCACGGACCACCACTGGACCGGCCTCGGCGCCTATTACGCCTACGTGAAGTTCTGCGAGGCCAAGGGCGTTTCCCCCGTGCTGCCGGGGGACTGCGATTACCGCGCGTTCGACGATTTCCGCGGGTCGTTCTATACCGATTCCGGCAGCGCGCCTGCGCTGGGCGACACGCCCGACGTGGTTGAAACCTTCCTGCCCCGGGTGAATGCCGATATCACCATTACGGATATGTCCGGCGAAACGTTTACGGGCCCGGTGATCTACGACGAAACGAACAACGCCACCTACAACAAGTACGGCGCCTATATCTGGGGCGACAACCCCTTCTCGGTGATCGAGAACCACAGTGCCGCCGCAGGGGAGAGCTGCCTGCTGATCAAAGAGAGCTACGGCAACGCCATTGCGCCGCTGCTTATATACAATTATAAATATGTATACGTGATGGACTACCGCTACTGCGACCGCACGGCTGCGCAGCTCGTGGATGCCTACGGCATCACGGACGTGCTTTTATGCAACAACATCTCGATGACGCGCGCGGATTCGCAGGTCTCGCTTTTGCTGCAGAAGATCGGTTGATTTTATTTATTTTTATTTTACAAAAAGCGCAAAAAAATCTGAAAAATACGATTGACATCAATTTTGATATGCGGTATAATGGTCAGGTAAATAGTATCATTATGCCGTATTATACAAAATAATGATATGTTTAATTACAGGAGGAATTTCTATGAGAATGGCAAGCAAAAAACTGATTTCCGTTGTTCTCGCGCTGGTTCTTTTGATGGGTGCCGCCCTTACCGCTTTCGCCGGTATCGGTGACTTCTCCTACGACGTAAAAGAAGACGGCACGGGCGCAATCACCGTTTTCAACGGCACGATTGAGAACGGCGTGTTCACCATCGACGATAAGGACGAGCTCCTTGAGCTCCCCCTTACGGCTGTGGCTCCCGCTGCTTTTTCGTATGACAGCAGCAATCCCGATCTGGCTTTCCTTGCCGACGTTACTTCCATCGTTGTGGAAGCCGGCGTGAAAGAGATCGGCAGCCAGGCCTTCGCGAACCTTCCCGCGCTTGAGAGCGTGGAATTCAAGGGCGACGTTGAACTCGGCGAAAACGCTTTCTCCGGCTGCAAGACCCTGAAGAAGGTCACCTTCAACGGCGCCGCTTATCTCGGCGAGTACGCTTTCAAGGGCTGCACCGCTCTCGAAGAACTGATCACCGCTGAAGACAAGGCTTTTGATTCCGAGCGCGGCGCGCTGAACGACACCGCATGGTTCAAGAACTACACGGTGGATTTCGTTACCGTAGGCACCACGCTGATCGCCTATAAGGGCGCGGATGAAGAAGAGACCATCCCGCTGAACATCACTTCCATCGGCGCATGCGCTTTTGAGGGCAACACCACGCTGAAGAAGATCATCCTCTCCCGCTATGTTGACTCTATCGGCAACAACGCGTTTGCGGACTGCACTTCTCTTGAAGAGGTCGTGTTCTCCGATATCGGCAAGATCACCGAAGTGGGCGACAATGCTTTCCTGAATACCCCCTATTACGATAACTTTGAAGGCGAGTTCTTCATTGTCGGCGACATCCTTGTGAAGTATAAGGGTGAAGACGTATCCTTCGTACGCATCCCCAACACCGTGAAAGAGATCGCTGACGACGCGTTCGACGGCTGCTACACCTACAACGAGAAAGACGGCTATTCCTTCGTGATCTCCTCTATCGTTGTTCCCGCTTCCGTGACCCAGCTGGGCGACAACTGCTTCGCGCTGGCCACCTTCGAAGACGGCAGCACCTACAGCCCCAGAATTTACGCTTACGCAGGCACGCCCGCGATGGAAGCTCTTACCAAGGCCGGTTATCTTGTGAGCGAGATGCCCGCGTTCGCAGACCTTGACGGCGACGGCGAAGTTACCGCTGCCGACGCCCGTATCGCGATGAGAATCGCCGTGAGACTTGATCCCGCCGACGATATCATGAAGGCTTCCGCCGACGTGGACGGCGACACCATGGTGACCGCTGCCGACGCCAGATTCATTCTGAGAATGGCTGTTGAGCTTGAGAGCCTTACCTCTGAAGACCTGCTCTACACCCCCAGAACGGAAGTTGAGATCCTGATGGCTTATACCTCCGCCGTGAAGAAGGCCGCCGTTGACAACGTAGGCTACACCAAGACGGTAAAGAACGCCATCACCGATACCGACGTGAACCTGATGCACAAGAGCAAGCTCACGAGCCTTGCGAGCAAGAACATGACCAACAGCAAGAACACCTATCTCAACGATACCCAGGCTGCGCTGGATAACCTGATCGTTCCCTCGCTGATCTCCACCGCCAACATCAAGAGCGCTTCCAACGACATCATCGACGGCAGATATTACATCACCATCGTGTTCGACGATATTGAGGACGCCTGCATCACGCTGGAGAATCCCGAGTACGTTGCGAAGGACAACTACCTGAAGAAGGTTATGCCCGTTGTAAACGGCCAGGTGTTCTACGATGCGATCTCCTCCAACAGCTGGTACAAGCTGGTTGAGGATTCCGATACCCGCACGCTGAACTGCGTAAGAAAGTATGCGCTTACCTACGCCGCTCCCACCGTGAAGATCGTGATCGACGCCGAGACCAACAAGTGTGAATCCATCACCCTTACCTGCACCTACAAGTTCGCTGTGGACGGCAGAGTAAACGGCGTGGACATCTCTTCCAAGGGCTTTAAGCGCGGCGACGGCACCGTTGAAAGAGTTGATACCATCAGCTTCACCGATTTCCAGTGGTAAACTGAATCACCCCAAAGCTCCGGGCAACCGGAGCTCTTTTTTTGCGCTGAAGCGCAAAATCGGGATTTGCCGCTCGATGCGACAAATTCCAACGAAATGAACAATGAATAATTAACAATTAACAATTGATGAAGGGCTACGCCCTTACCCGATTTTACTCATCGGATAAGCAGGTTTTTCCAGCTTTCGGAAAGCTTTTTTATAAAATCAAAATGCGCAGCGTTTTCCGAAATTGTTAATTGTTAATCGTTAATTGTTAATTGAACTGCGCGACAAACTGAAATATAAGCGCCGTCTGCCTGAATTTCTCAGTACAGACGGCGTCCGATCCGCAAAAACTATCAATGTGCGTGTAAAATCAGATCTCGATGCCGAGGGCCTTGATCTTATCCTGCAGCTTCAGAAAATCCTCGAAGCAATCGCCCTTTCTGCGGGGATCGCGCAGCAGCGCCGCCGGGTGGAACGTGCCCATCAGCAGCATGCCGCCGCGTTCGTAGAACACGCCGTGCTCTTTTGATACTTTGAAATCTTTTGAAATGATCACCTGCGCGGCGATGCGGCCCACGCATACGATGATCTTCGGCTGCATCTCTTTTACCATCTGCCTTAAAAACGGCAGGCAGGCCTGCTGTTCCTCGGGTTTCGGGTCGCGGTTTTGCGGCGGGCGGCAGCGCAGGATATTGGTGATATAGATATTGCTCTTTCTGTCCAGCCCTATGCCGTTCATATACAGATCCAGCAGCTGGCCGCCGCGGCCCACGAAGGGCTCGCCCTGCAGGTCTTCGTTCTCGCCGGGCGCCTCGCCTACGAACAGGATCTTTGCGTCAGGGTTGCCCACGCCGAACACCACGTTGGTGCGCGTTTCGTGGAGAGGGCAGTTGGTGCACTGCATGCAGGCGTTTCTGATCTCTGAAAAATCCGTCATCTTTTTATCCTCCGGAGTATTGTTTAAATTTAACAAAAACGGCAGGCATTTGTTGCATGATTTGATGAGACTACCGCTTGAATAATGAAGAAAAATGTGATATACTATCAAAAAAGATAAGCGGTACGCCGGGCGGCGCGCTGCCGGTCTTTTCCGGTACTGTTATAAATATTATATAATGGTATTAAAAAAATGTCAATTTGTAATAATTTTTTTTTGAAAAAGTATTGACTTATCAGGTGCTATCCTGTATAATAGCGTTTGTACTGAAACCGAAAGTACGCACTATGGGTATATTATGCCGTAAGGCTTAATATAAAAAAAGAAAAAGGAAGGTCCTAAAAATGAAACTTGCAAAGAAAGTGCTTGCAGCTGTTATGGCTATCGCCATGATCGCCGGCCTTAGCGCTATGGCGTTCGCTGCCAGCCCCACAATCGCTCTTGTTCCCGAAGTTGACGGCACTGACGTATCTGTTACCGTAGTTCTGAAGGACGCTATCGGCGCGAAGAGCTGGGATGTTAACATCACCTATGATAAAGACGTTCTCGAGTTCTCCTATGCTGAAGACGGCGCTGACGTTGCTGAAGTAGCCAAGACCAAGAGCAACACCATCACCACCGATTACAACGGCGATACCGCTGGTCTTGTTAAGACCTCCGGTTACTTCAAGACCGAGCTCACCGACGCTGCTACCTTTGAAGCTGATTCCAAGAAGTCTTCCAATCCTGCGAAAGTGAACGCCGAGGCTTGCGAAGTTATCGTTCTTTGCTTCGAGCTGAAGGATACCACCAAGACCAGCACCGATTTCAAAGTGGAAGTTACCGCGAATTCCGGCGTTGAGTTTGCCGGCGGCACCTACACTCTGAAGCTGAAGGATGAAGAGCCCTCCAGCAAGGATGAGCCCTCCAGCAAGGATGAGCCCTCCAGCAAGGATGAGCCCTCCAGCAAGGATGAGCCCTCCAGCTCTGAGAAGAACACTGATACGCCCAACCCCAGCAAGCCCACTGGTGGCAACGTGAACACTGGTGACAACATGGCTCTTGCCGCTGCTGCTGCCGTAGTAGTTCTCGCGGGTGCTGCGTTCGTGATCTCCAAGAAAAGAAAATAATCATTGATTAAATAAGCAATACAATTTGCAGTTTTAATTGAGGGATTTGGAGTTGTTCTGATGAACAACTCCTTTTCCTTTTCTATTTCGTGCATCTAATCCGTAGGGGGCGGCGTCACGACGCCCCGCATACCTTGTTATCCCGATCTGTGTGCAAATGCGATTTTTTTGCCTTCATCGCACACTGGGCGCGGTTATGTTTCAGCACACAGAACAGAGTTAGTGCAGGTTAGCAATGTAACACCTGTTATTTCGATTCAAAATCGTTTTTCAGGTTTTCACGGGGCGTCGAGACGCCGCCCCCTACGGAAGGGTATCCCTGTCACGTCAATAAACCGCAATATATCCCGGTAATAAAAAGCGCGGCACAAATGTGCCGCGTTTTGCCGTTATATGATCACATGGGGCAGGGTTCTTTGTCCGTTATGATCGCTGCGCTGTGGGCCTGAACGGTCACGGCGCCGTTGCGTTTTTCGCCGCCGCGGTACACGCTCATATCGCGCATATCGAAATTCAGGCGGTAATCTATGGCGTGGTCGTTATTGTTGGCGATCACCGCCACGCGCTTCATGCCGGGCTGGTACCGCAAAAAGGCGATACAGCCCATCTCGGCGGAAAGGGGATAGAACCCGCCCTCTTTCAACACATCAAAAGAATTTCTGAATTTACCCATATCCCTGAAGAACGCAATGAGATCTTTGTCCTCTTCACCCCAGGGGTAATACCCGCGGTTGAAGGGATCCTTGCCGCCGGTCATGCCTGCCTCGTCGCCGTAATACAGGCTCGGTATGCCGGGCAGCGCATAATTGATGGCTACGCACATTTTCAGCAGCGTTTTCGCCTCCCGCAGGTCTTCGCCCTCCAGCCGGAGTTCCGCCTGGGCGGCTCTGGATTTTACCGAAAGGTCAACGCCGCTCAGCGCCGTTAAAATGCGTTCCGTATCGTGGGTGCCGAGCAGGTTCATGCAAAGACGCATCGCCTGCGGGGGGTAGTGGTCCACAATACTGCTCACTTCCCGCATAAAGCGCTCCGCGTTGGCGGTGAGGGCAAAATCGATGATCGCAGTGCGGAAGGGGTAATTCATCACGCAGTCCAGCTGCCGCCCGTCAAAGTATCGGCGGCGGCCGCCGTGGCTGATCTTATTGCTGGCGTCTTCCCACACTTCGCCCAGCAGCAGCTTATCTTCCCCGTGTTTTTTCACGCGCTGCCGAATCGCGTCCAGAAATGCGTCCGGAAGTTCGTCGGCAACGTCCAGCCGGACGCCGTCCGCGCCGAGGCTGAGCCAGAAGTCCAGAACGCCGCCGTCGCCGGTGATAAACGCGACGTAGCCGGGGTCGCTCTCGTTGACCTCGGGAAGTGTGTCGATGTTCCACCAGCAGAGGTAATCGTCCTTCATATCGCCGAAGGTATACCAGCTGTAATAGGGCGAGCGGTTGCTTTGGTACGCGCCGAGGCTCGGGTAACGGCCGTACTTGTTGAAATAGACGCTGTCGTCGCCCGTGTGGCTGTAAACGCCGTCGATGATGATCTTCAGCCCTTTTTTATGTGCTTCGGCACAAAGGGCTTTGAAATCATCAAGGGTGCCCAGGAGCGGATCCACCTTCTTGTAGTCCGCGGTGTTGTAGCGGTGGTTGGAATGCGCCTCCGCGACCGGGTTCAGGTAGATCACGGTAGCGCCGAGGCTCTTGATATAGTCCAGCTTTTCGGTGACGCCGGCAAGGTCGCCGCAGAAATAGTCGTTGTTTCGGATCTCGCCGGTCTCATCCGGCAGGTAAACGGGAAGGTCGTGCTTATCCTTGTGCAGGATGCGGTCCCGCGGCACGTTCGTTTTCGGCTTGCCGGAATCATAGAACCGATCCGGGAAGATCTGGTAGATCAGCCCGCCTGCGAAGACGTCCGGCGTACGAAAGGCGGGGGGATATACGGTAAGCTGCCACTGCTCGGTGCCCTCAATGCCGCCGCGCTCGCTTTTGTCCACCCGCCGCACAACGCTGGTGCCCCAGGCGGTGACGTATTCGAACCGGTAGAAATAGAGGCCGGGCTCGTTTACCGTGAGATCTTTGAACCACCACTCTTCGGTGCCGTCGGTCTGTTCCCACAGCATCGGAATATATTCTGTGCTGCAGCCGTCTTTTGTGAGCAGCAGCGTGCAGTAAGAAACCCCGAACGAGCGGGGTAATAAAACGCGCAGCCGCAGGGGAGAACCTGCGGCGATCGCGCCTCTTATGGATTTGTGGTAATCTTTTTCGGCGTCAAAGGGGATCATTTTTTGATTCCTTTGGCGTGCCAGATGTTTTTGGCATATTCGGCAATGGAGCGGTCCGCGGCAAAGAAGCCCGCGCCTGCGATGTTCATCAGGCTCATGCGGTCAAATACCTCTTTCTGGGTGAAGAGGTTCAGGGCCTTCTCCTGGGCGAGGCGGTAATCGGCAAAGTCCGCCAGCACCATATAGGGATCGTGGTATTTGATCGTTTCGCCGATCTCGGGGAAGCTCTTGCCGTCGAATTTATGGCTGTTGAGGTAATCGATGGTCTCTCTGAGCTCAGGGGAGTTGCGGTAATAGTTCATCGGGTCGTAGCCGATGCGCTTGAGCTCGTTGACCTCGGGCGTGGACATGCCGAAGATGATGATGTTATCGGCGCCCACGTTCTCGTAGATCTCGATGTTCGCGCCGTCCATGGTGCCCAGCGTAACGGCGCCGTTGATCATCAGCTTCATGTTGCCGGTGCCGCTGGCCTCCGTACCGGCGAGGGAGATCTGTTCGCTGATGTCCGCAGCGGGCATCAGGCGTTCCGCCGCGGTCACGTTGTAATCTTCAATAAAGATCACCTTCAGGTACTTGTTGACCTCGGGATCGCTGTTGATGGTTTTTGCCAGCGCGCAGATGAACGAGATGATCTTCTTCGCCATCACGTAGCTGGGGGCGGCCTTCGCGCCGAAAACATAGGTGTGCGGCACGTGATTGCCGTTCGGATCGTTCTTGATCTTAATATAATTCGCGAGGATGCTCAGGGCGTTGAGCTCCTGCCGTTTGTACTCGTGCAGGCGCTTCACCTGAATATCGAACATCGAATCGGGATCCAGCGTTTCGCCGGTAGTGGCTTTTACGTGTTTCGCAAAGGTCTCTTTGTTCTGGCGCTTGATGTTTTCGATATCCGCCAGCACCTGTTTGTCGTCCGCGAAGGCGGCGAACTTTTTCAGTTCCGCGCCGTCGTATACGAAGCCGCCGCCGATCTTATCGGTGAGGTAGGCGGTGAGCAGGGGGTTGGCCTGGCAGAGCCAGCGGCGGTGCGCGATGCCGTTGGTCACGTTGGTGAATTTATCGGGGGTGAGGCGGTAATAGTCGTTGAAAACGCTGTCCTTCAATATCTGGGAATGCAGCGCAGATACGCCGTTTACGCTGTGGCAGGCCGCCACGCACAGGTTCGCCATCTTCACTACGCCGTCCGCGATCACGGCGGTGCGCTCCACGTAGGCGGCGTCGTGCGTGCTCTCCCATACGTAGGAGCGCAGGCGGTTGTCGATCTCTTTGATGATCTGGTAGATGCGGGGCAGGAGCTTCTGCAGCAGGCTCTCGGGCCACTTTTCGAGCGCTTCCGCCATTACGGTGTGGTTGGTGTACGCCACCGTGCTGGTCACCACGTTCCAGGCGTCGTCCCAGCCGTAGCCGCACTCGTCCAGAAGGATGCGCATCAGCTCCGGGATCGCAAGGGTGGGATGGGTATCGTTGATATGGATCGCGATCTTCTGCGAGAGGTTCTCAATGGTGCCGCCGTGGTGCAGATGGTTGCGGATGATATCCTGCACCGAAGCCGAAACCAGAAAATACTGCTGCTTCAGCCGCAGGCTCTTGCCCTCGTAGTGGTTATCGCTGGGGTAGAGCACCTTCGAGATGGTTTCCGCCATAGCTTCACGCTCCATGGCCTGCATATAGTTGCCCTCGTTGAAGCGGTCGAAATCGAAGCCGGGGGCTTCGGCGCTCCACAGGCGCAGCACGCTCACACCCTTGCCGTCTTTGCCCGCAACGAACATATCGCTGGGCACGGCGTGGATCTCGGTGGCATCCACGATCTCCACCTGATGGTGGTTGTTATCCCAGCTGTCTACCACGCGGCCCTCAAACAGCACCTTCACAACGCTGTCTTCGCGCTTGGCGAGCCACACGTCGCCGCCGGGCAGCCAGGAATCCGGCAGCTCATACTGCCAGCCATCCACCAGCTTCTGCTTGAAGATGCCGTATTCGTACAGAATGGAGTAGCCTCTGGCAGGGTAGCCGCCGTTGGCGAGCGCGTCCAGATAGCAGGCGGCAAGCCGACCGAGGCCGCCGTTGCCGAGGCCCGCGTCGGGCTCGCACTCGTAAAGGCGCTCAAGGCTGACGCCGTAATCTTTGAGCACGCTTTCAAACACCTTGGTGAGATTCAGATTATATAAGTTGTTTTTGAGGGAACGCCCCATCAAAAACTCCATCGAAAGGTAATAGATACGCTTGCAGTGCTGCTCGTCCGCCTTCTCGTTGAAATCGGCGCGGGCCTTCGAGAGCATATCCTTCAGGATCAGCGCGAGGGCGCGGTAAAACTGGTCGTAACTGGCATTCTGCGCGGAAACGCCAAAGTAATGCAGCAGCTTCTGCTCGAGCATCTCCTTAGCCTGTGCTTTTGTGAGTTTTTTCATACAAAACCTCCAAAAAATTTTTGAAAAAGCCGTATTTTTAAGGCCTTGTTTGTTTATTTTACACCAAATCAGTGCTGATTTCAATAGGTAATGAAAAATAATTGCGGCAGATGCAAAAACAGCAACTGCCGCAGTATTTCAGGAATCAGTCTTCGATCGCTTCGGCGTAGATCTCTTCCGCGCGGCGCTTGATCTCAGAGGCGATATACGCCAGGGTCATCACCGTGAGGGCGTTCACGAGCTTATCCTTCGCACCGGCGAAGGGCTCCTGATACTGCACCGTTTTTTCGCTTACGATCTCTTTAATCGAAGCGTCGTCTGTAACCCCGGCGGCAAGAACGCTGTCGATGATCACGCAGAGATGCGTATACAAAGCGGCGTCGGGGATGATATCGTCGCCGCGGTCGTCCGCGCTGCCGTTGATGAACCGCAATATCACGGCGATCTTCTCGAGCTGGAAGGAGGAGCGCAGCATGTTGAGTATGATGATGCGCGCCAGATGGTTTTCGCGGTAGCGCTTATTTTCGGGGTGTGCCACCCAGCCGCGTTTGATCCAGTTCTGCACGGTGGTGAGCTCGGTGCCCGCGATCTCGCAGAGCTGCGAAAGGGTGAGCCCCCCGGTAACGGAAAACAGGGAAGAGAGGTTGGCAAAACCGTAGATCAGACGGCCCTCTTCGATCTCAACGGCGGTTCCGGGCAGTTTCATAATTCCACCCCCGCGTCTTCTTCGGCGCCCGCAGTTTCTTCTGTGACTTCTTCTTCTTCTTCTTCAGCGCCTTCCGCTTCTTCGGGCGAGAGGATCTCGGTCTGGTTGGTGAAGAACTTCAGCGTGCTGATCTTTTTGCCCAGCGTTTTTTCGCAGGCGGCGGTCATCAGCGGGAACATCTTCGCCTCGATCACACAGTTAATATATGCAAAATCGATCAGGATATGAAGCTGGTCCTTAAAGAATTCGGCGTCTTTATCCGCAAAGAAGGCGTCGTCCACCGTGTCGATCTTCGCGCCGCTCAGCGCCATGTCGGAATCGTACAGCTTGCGGTTCTTCTCCATGCACTTCTGCATGATATCGAGCATCTGCTCCGGCTTTTCGGATTTCAGGGCGTTGTTCAGCGAGGTGGTTTTCATCTGCACCTTGAACGTCAGGCGGCAGGTTTTGATGATCGCCTTCGCCAGCTTTACAAGCTCGGGGTTGATGGCTTCGGGGATGAAGATATCCCCGTCTTTTACATAGAACAGGCTCATAGGTTACCTCCAAAGGTTCATTTGACTTTATTTTATCATAAGGAATCGGTTTCGTCAATCCTTTTCCTTTCTGAAATGATTGCAATTTGCATCCCGGTATGCTAAGATATTTTCGGTGATATAAATGGAAGAGTATGTAAACGCCGTACTGCGCCCGCTCCTGCAGGGCGACGGCGGCGAAATGGAGTTCATAGGTTTTAACGGCGATACGCTCAGCGTGCTGCTGCGTGGGGAGTGCTCCTTTTGCGGCAAGGCGGAGGAGTGCCTCAGGTGGTGCGAAGAAAAGATACTGAAGGATACCGGCAGAGCCGTGCGGATCGCTGCGCAGAAGCGCAGGCCGTGGTTCCGGGATAAGTAAGGGGAGTGGCTTATGGCACACATAAAAGTGGAACGCCGGTCCATGCGGCCGGAGGAATATATCGCTCTCAGGTACGGTTGGCTGAAACGGTACGTGATCGAAAACAAAACCGAGATCGCGCCGGTGATGATCCGCAACGCCCGGCAGACAGGTGAGAATACCTTTGATTTTTATGAGGACGCCCCGTATGAGCTGCACCGGGGCGAACTTTGCTATACGCCGGACGGCAGCATTTTCTTTGAGGCGTACGCAGCGGCGCCCGACGGCAGGGTATGGCTGTATTTCAAAACCACAAGCGAAGTGATCGTGAAGGTCAACGGCACGTATGCGGGCGGGTTCGATCCCAATCGCAGCCTGATCGAGATCACGCCGTACGTCCGGAACGGGCAGGTGCGGCTTGAGATGCTGGGCTTTAACCGCAGCAAGCCGGATGACGAGCGCAATCCCGATACGCTTGCAAGCCGCGGCTGCAGGCAGGTGTTCGAGGGGCTGTTCTTCTGCACCGTAAACGAGGAAGTGCAGGCGCTGTGTTACGATCTGGAGGCGTTCACCGATATCATCGGCAGCGACGCCTTCGATGAGGATTACCGCGCCTTTGTGAAAAAGCACGTGAACGCCGCGCTGGACCTGATCGACTTTGAAGATTTCCGGCTTGAAGACGTGCGCAGCGCTGCCGCGCACCTTGAAACGCACGTGTATGCCGACAGCACCTACCGCGGCGCGGGCAGAGTGGCGCTGGTTGCCCATTCGCATCTGGATATCGCCTATTACTGGCGGCGGCTGCACACGGTGCAGAAGAATCTGCGTACCGTGCTGATCCAGATGCGCCTGATGGACCGGTATCCGGAATTCACCTACTGCCATACGCAGCCGTATTTGTACGAGACGCTGAAAACGTACTATCCCGAGGTGTTCAGCGAACTGAAACAAAAGGTGGCGGAGGGGCGGTTTGAGCCGGTGGGCGCCATGTACGTGGAGCCGGATTGCAACGTCCCCAACGCCGAAAGCCTGATACGGCAGTGCCTGTACGGGCAGCGGTTCTATGAAGAGAACTTCGGCTTTACCGTAAACACCTGCTGGCTGCCGGACGTATTCGGCAACAGCTGGATATTGCCGCAGATCCTCAAAAAAAGCGGCGTGGATTATTTTGTATCCAACAAAATGAGCACGTGGAACGATACCAACCGCTTTCCGCACAACAACTTCATCTGGCGCGGGATCGACGGCACGGATATTTACGCCTGTGTGCCGCCCACCCACTTCATCACGTGGAACGAGCCCTCGCAGATCGCGGAAAACTGGAACGCTTTTCAGGATAAGGATACCGGAACCGAGACTCTGAACATGTTCGGCTACGGCGACGGCGGCAGCGGCGCCACCGAAGAAATGATCGAGCTGATGCGGCGGCTTCAGCGGCTCAGTGTGATGCCCTCGCTGCGCCACGTGCGTGCGGAAAGCTTTTTAAAAGAGAATTTTACAGAAGAAAAGGACTTTGCCGTGTGGGACGGCGAATTGTATCTCGAGATGCACCGCGGCACGTTTACAACAAAGGCGGCGCTCAAACGCCTGAACCGCGAGCTGGAAGAAAAATTCCGCACGGCGGAAATGCTCAGCGTGCTGCGCGGCGGCGAATACCCGGCGGATAAGATCCGCTCGCTCTATAAAAAATTTCTGCTGCAGCAGTTCCACGATATCCTGCCCGGCAGCCATATCACGCCCGTATTCCGTGACGCGATGGCGGATCTGATCGCCGTGGGGGTGGGGTTGGACGCCGTGATCGGCGGCGGAACGCAGCTGTTCAACACGCTCAACTTTGAGAGAAACGGCGTGGAGTTCATTGAAAACGAATCGGGGGCGTTTCTGCGCCGCGGGCGGAAAGGCGATTACCGCACCGTGCACGCGCAGGGTCTTGCCCCGGCGGAGGCCGCCGACCCCGGCGCTGAGACGGATTGGTTCACCGTTACCGGGAATCGGGTTATCACGCCGGTTTATGAAATCGAATTTGCTTCAGACGGCAGTATCGTTTCGCTCTTTGACCGCGCTCTGCAGCGGGAATGGGCCGACGGCCCCTTCAACAGGCTGCGCCTGTACGACGACAAACCCGGAAACTACGATGCGTGGGATATTCTGCCGGACTACGCGGAGAAGGAGAGGCCCTTGACGCTGAAGTCACCTTTGGCTCTGTCGGCGGTTAACGGCGCGTGCGCCGAATTCATTGCCGTTGAATGCGCCGCCAAAAGCCGCATCGAGCGCAGGATCCGCGTGTTCCGCGAGGATCCTGGCATTGAAGTGGAAGTGCTTGCCGACTGGCACGAAAGCCATAAGCTGCTGAAGGTTGAATTCTGCGCCAACGTGCTCACCCGGGATCTGGTGTGCGATACCTCCGCAGGCTTTATCCGCCGCCCGATGCACAAAAATACGAGCTGGGAGGCGGCGCGCTTTGAGTGCTGCACCCATAAATGGTTCGATATTGCCGAAACGGACGGCGGCGTGGCTGTGCTCAACGACGGAAAATACGGCGTGGGCGTCAGTGAGAAAAGCGTTACGCTCTCGCTGCTGCGCGCCACCGAGCGGCCGGACCCGCAGAGCGATCTGGGAGAACACGACTTCTGCTACAGAATTCTGCCCCATGCGGGCGGTACCCAACAGGCAAACGTACACGGCGCCGCGCTTATCTTCAACGCGCCGCTGGTATATACGCAGCCGCTGCAGGTCCCGGCGCTGCTGAAACGCTTTGAGGGGCTGTATCTGCAATGCGTAAAACGCAGCGAAGACGGCAAAAAAACGGTCTGCCGGCTGATCGAAACAGACGGCAGACGCGGTACGTGTGATTTGGGGGAAACGGTAACGGTAACGGACCTGTTGGAACGCCCGCTTTTTGAAACGGACAAACTCCACTTCAAGCCCTTTGAGATCATTACCGTGGTTTTTTAATGTTCGTTCAGATTCTTCAGAAAACTCAGCCGGTGCACGGGAGAGATCCCGTGCTCCTTTATTTTTTCGTAGTGAAGGGCGGTAGGGTAGCCCTTGTGCCTGGCAAATTCGTATTCGGGGAACTGCCTGTCCAGCTCCAGCATACAGCGGTCACGGCTCACCTTGGCCAGAATGGACGCCGCCGCAATGGAGATGCATTTGGCGTCGCCCTTGATCACCGTTTCTTCTTCAACGCCGGTGCGCGGTTTGCGGTTGCCGTCGATCAGCGCGATATCGGGCTTTACGCCGAGGCCCTCCACCGCCCGCTTCATCGCCAGAAAGGTGGCGTTGAGGATGTTTATTTCGTCGATCTCGTTCTGGTCCGCGCTGGCAACGCACCCTGCCACGGCCTTTTCGCAGATCACGTCGAACAGCCGTTCCCGCTTGTTTCCTCTGAGCTTTTTGGAATCGTTCAGCCCGATATCCTCCAGCCCTTCGGGCAGGATCACCGCCGCGGCAAACACGGGGCCCGCCAGCGGCCCGCGCCCGGCTTCATCCACGCCGCAAACAACGGCATAGCCCTTTTCGTGATACAGATTTTCGTATTCGTAGGTCATGTCGGCCCTCCCGCACTTTGTGTCAAATTACAGTTTGTCGCTCTGACCGATTAACAATTAACGATGAACAATTAACAATTTCGGAAAACACATACGCGTTTTGATTATATAAAAAAGCTTTACGAAAGAAGGAAAAGCCTGCTCATCCGATGAGTATAATCGGGTAAGGGCGGAGCACTTCATCAATTGTTAATTATTAATTGTTAATTTTTAATTATTAATCGAACCGTAAACTGCAATTTTACGTTTTAACAAACTTCCGGCATCTCGAACGTGATCTTCCCGAGCTTTCCGCCGCGCAGTTCGTCCAGCAGCATCTGGGAAGCGCGCAATGTATCCACCTCGCCGCCGCTGATCAGCATGCCGCGCCTGCGGCCGATCATTTCCAGCACCTCGTAAGGGGAGAGGCCTTCAAAATCTTTGATCTTATACCGCTCGGTCAGCCGCGCCGGGTAATCCTTTGCCAAAATTTCGGTCAGCTTCACCGCCAATTCTTCGATATCCAGGATATCATCCTTGATGCCGCCGGTGAAGGCGAGGCGGTAGCCCACTTCTGGGTCCTCAAATTTGGGCCAGAGCACCCCGGGGGTGTCCAGCAGCTCCAGGCCGCCTTCGATCACGTACCACTTGTTGTGCCGGGTCACGCCGGCGCGGTCCTCTACCTTGGCTTTGGACGATTTCGCCATGCGGTTGATAAAGGAGCTCTTGCCGGTGTTGGGGATGCCCACCACCATCAGGCGCAGCGCTTTGCCCGCCATGCCCTTTTCGGCGTTGCTCTTTATTCTATCCGCCAGCACTTCATTTATGATGGCGCGCAGCTGCCCGAGGCCTCTGCCGCTCCTGGCGTCCGCCGGTACCGCGGGAATGCCCTGCGCCTTGTAGTAGGCGAGCCACTTCCGCGTGGCGGCTTCATCCGCCAGATCCGCCTTGTTGAGCAGAATGATCTTGGGCTTATTTTCGATCAGGTCGTTTAACTCCGGATTGGTGCTCGAAAGGGGGATACGCGCGTCGCGCAGCTCCACCACCGCATCCACGAGCTTCAGGCTCTCTTTGATCTGGCGGCGGGTTTTTGCCATATGCCCCGGGAACCAGTTGATGTTGGCAGAAATGTTCTGCTGGTTTTTCTCTTTTTCGGTGTATTCCATCGTTTTGCCCTCTGAAAAACAAAAAAGGCTTTGCAGCCGATTTTGTTGGTGGTTACTCAGTCTTTTGTGGCGTCGTGGGTGAAATTCTCGTAGATGTTCCAATCGCGGGAAAGGCGCAGCCGCGCTTTGCCCAGCAGATGCTCCGTTTCGATATAGCCGATGCTGGTATAGCGGGAATCCCACGATACGTCGCGGTTGTCGCCCATCAGCATCACGCAGCCCTCCGGCACGGTAACGGGATAGGTGCGGTCGCCCTTGCCGTGGGTGTTGCGGGTGAGGGCGTAGGTTTCGTCCAGCTTTATGCCGTTTACGTAAACGCTGTCGTCATCAGTTACCATCACCTCGTCGCCCGCTACGGCGATCACGCGCTTTACAAGAGCCCCTTCGGCGGCGGTCTCTTTGGTGGAGATCACAATGTCGCCGTACTGCGGTTCGCCGTAATAGGGCGTTACCAGAAGCCAGTCGTCCGTAAACAGGGTGTTTTCCATCGAGCTGCCGTTTACGCCCACCATGCGGAACCCGAAGGTAAACACGATAGAGAGCATCGCGATGGCTGTAATGATAATGGAGACCGCGTCGAATACGATGCCGCTTGCCCCGTAGTTTCTGATATCTTCCGGCTGATTGTCTTTTTTCATGCCGATCACTCTTTTCTGACGGTATTAAAATAAGTATAACACAGTTCGCTGCTTTTTACAAGACGTATACCGAAAAAAACGGAACGCATGAACGCGTCCCGTTTCGCATCTTATTTGAGCGCCTCTTTGACCTTGGCGGATTTGCCCACGCGGCCTCTGAGGTAGTAGAGCTTCGCTCTGCGCACTTTACCTTTTCTGATGACCTTCACGTCGGTCACGTTAGGGGAGTGCAGCGGGAAAACTCTTTCCACGCCTACGCCGTAGGAAAGGCGGCGTACGGTAAAGGTTTCGGCAACGCCGGAGCCTCTTTTGGCGATCACGGTGCCTTCGAATGCCTGAATTCTCTCTTTTTCGCCTTCACGGATCTTAACGGCCACGCGAACGGTATCACCGATCGAGAAATCGGGCGTCTGCTCTTTGATGCAGTTCTGGGTCATGAGTTTGATTGCGTCCATGTTCTTTTTCCTCCGTTCATTTTTTCAGGCGTTCATTCGCTGCAATATGTTGCCGCAGCCAGAGGACCGCTTGCCTTAGTTCACAGACTAATTGCAGTGAGGGGAGTTCCACACTCACGTTTTGCCCGTACATGATATCACAAGCAAAAAGAAAAAGCAAGACTTTTTTTCATTTTTTTCAAAAATAATCATCTTGACATTTGTTCTATTTGTACTATTATATATAATAGTATAAAATATTAATATATAAATATATATATTTATACATACAATTATATATATGTACCGCAGGAGGAACGGCATGGTAGACTACACCGGAAAAAAAGTACTGATCCTTGGTTTGGCGCGCAGCGGCATGGCTGCGGTAAAGCTTTTGTGCCGCCTCGGCGCCAAAGTTACGGTGACCGAGAGCAAACCCCCGGAGCAGATCAAAGAAAAAGACGAACTTGAGGTGCTCGGCGTGCGTCTTTCCGGTCAGACGCCCGAGATCTTTGAAGAGGATTTCGATCTTGCCGTGAAAAACCCCGGCATCAACGGCAATCTCTGGTTCGTGCGCCGCCTGCGTGAGCGGGGGATCCCGGTGATCACCGAGATCGAACTGGCCTACCGCGTATGCGCGCCACAGTTTTATATTGCCGTAACCGGCACAAACGGCAAAACCACTACCGTTTCGCTGCTGTATGAGATCCTGCAGAAGGCTTTCCCCGGCAAGGCGCACCTTACCGGAAATATCGGCAAGGCTTTGTGCGAGACCGTGCTTGAAAACGACCTGCTGCACGAGGGCGGCCACTACGTGGTGCTGGAGATCTCAAACTTCCAGCTGGTGGATATCGTCTCCTTCCGCCCGAACGTGGCGGTGATACTCAATCTTGCGCCCGACCATGTGGATTTTATGGGCAGTGAAGACGCATATTACCGTTCCAAGTGCCGGGTTTATGAGAATATGGACGAAAACGGCGTATTTCTGAAAAATGTTGACGATGCGCTGATCGAAGCGTATACAAAGCTGCTTCCTGTAAAGGCAAAGTGCTTTACTTTTAGCATCGAAAAACCGGCGGATCTCTATGCGGACGCGCAAAATGTAATTTTGAACGGCAAAAAAATGTTCCCGCTGAGCGATCTGAAGATCGTGGGGCGGCACAACGTGCAGAACGTGCTGGCCGCCGTGGGCGCCGCGCTGGCTTCCGGTGCGGACGAGGCCGCGATCATTTCGGCGGTACAAGGCTTTACGGGGGTCGAACACCGCATCGAATTCGTGCGCGAGCTCGGCGGCGTCCGGTATTATAACGACTCGAAGGGTACCAACGTGGACGCGACCGTTACCGCTCTGAAGGCGTTTTCGCAGCCTGTGATCCTTCTGGCGGGCGGTTTTGAAAAGGGATTGGCCTTTACACCTTTGAAGCCATTTTTAAAGAATGTGAAACAGGTGATCGGTTTCGGCGCCTGCGGCGAACGGCTGATCCGGGAACTGACCGATAACACGGGCGTTCTGGTGCAGGATCTCGGCCAGGCGCTGGAAGCGGCGAACCGGATCGCCGAGCCCGGCGACGTGGTGCTGCTTTCGCCCACAACAAGCTCTTTTGACCAGTATTCCTGCTTTGAGGAACGGGGCGACCACTTCAAAAACTTAGTGAACGCCCTGTAAAAGGGGAGAGTTAGAACATGGATAAAAAACATCGCCCCATAGGGGTGTTCGATTCCGGCCTCGGCGGGCTCACCGTGGTAAAGGACCTGCTCGAATATCTGCCGAACGAGGATATCGTGTTCTTCGGTGATACCGCGCGCGTGCCCTACGGCGGCAGATCGCGCGAGACCATCACCGCCTACGTGCGCGAGGATATCGATTTTCTGATGAAGCACAACGTAAAAGCGGTGGTGATCGCCTGCAACACGGCGGATTCCATGGCGCGGGCCGCGGTGGAGAGTGATTACGACGTGCCCATGGTGGGCGTGGTGATCCCGGCGGCAAAGAAGGCAGCGGCGGTAACGAAGAACGGCCTTGTGGGCGTGATCGGCACCAAGGCGACCGTTGAGAGCCGTGCCTATGAAACGGCGATGGCGGAATTCGCCCCGCAGGTGAAGGTGTTCCCCGTGGCGTGTCCGCTGCTGGCGCCGCTGGTGGAGGAAGGCCGCTTCCGCAGGGGAGATCCCGTGGTGGACCGGGTGCTTTCGGACTATCTGGAGCCGCTGAAGGCGAAGGGCGTGGATACGCTGATCCTCGGCTGTACCCACTACCCCCTGCTGTACAACAGCATCGCCGCCATCATGCCCGAAACGGAGCTGATCTGTTCCGGCCCCGCCTCCACCGAGGCGCTGATCGACCTGCTGGACCGCAACGATCTGCGCAATAACAGCGGCAAACCCGGCTCTATACAATACTATGTGAGCGACGCACCCGCGCGCTTTGCCGAAAACGGGGGTAAATTCATCGGCAGGGAGATCCACGGAAGCGTTACGCTGGTATCTCCGAAAGTGCCCTCCATACAGTAAAAATAAGGCGATTTCGCATATTTTCAGAGCATATTTTTTACAGAAAAGGTTACAGTTTTGTAACCTTTTTAGTTTTAAAGACGAAGTTTATTCATTTTTCACAAATCGGTTTTTCGGAAAACCCGCGAAAAATTGAAAAAAAAGTCCGAAAAATTTTTTTTGTTAAATTTCTGTAACATTTTTTTGTACAGTTTAAATAAATCGGAAGCCGTCCGGAATTTGACAACCTGCGTTTTTTTGAATATAATGTGCGTGTTCTTAGCCTATAAATGTACTGAGCGGCTGAAATCGCATGGTTTTTGCTCGGTATTTTACACGGACAAGGAGTTTTTTAGAATGTTTCAATCAAAGAGAGTCGGCAGGGGACAGGTGTTGCATGGCTGCTTCAAGATCATCACCGAGTCCGCCTACGAGAATCGCTACGTGTTCCGTGCGATTTGCTTTCTGACTGCTCTGGGGCTGATGCTTTCCGTAATCATTGCAACCGTACCGCAGACCGCGGTAAACGTGATCCGTCTTTCCCTCGGGGAATTCAGGGCCTCCGCAAACGTTACGTCCGGTGAATCGGGTTCCTTCTATCTGGACCCTGCCGCCGCCGCAGCGACGCCGGAAGACCTTGAGAGTGCGGTCAGATCGCTGACCGTGCGCAAAGAGACGGTGCAGATGCAGCGCAGCGCAGATTTTCAGCGTGTGTACACAACCACGCTCTCGGCTGAAGAAGCCCAGCTGAAGATCGACGCCATCAACGCAGAAAAGGCGCGCATTGCAGAGGAAAGGGCTGCCAGGGAAAGAGCCCGTCAGGCAGCGATCGCGTCTGTAACGGTTCACAGCGGTTCACACAGTTATATCGGTCTTAACACCAAGGGCGTCCCGATGTCCGAAAAGGGCGATGTGGAAGTTGACGAACACGGCGTGCCGATGCATTATTCTTACTGCATCACCGCCAAGGCCACGGCATATACCGCGGATAACATCACCTCCACGGGCACGCGTCCCGTGCAGGGCACCGTAGCTGTGGATCCCACTGAGATCCCCTACGGCACGCGCCTGTACATCACGTCGGCGGACGGTCTCTACGTTTACGGCTATGCCGTAGCGGAGGATACCGGCGGATTCATTTACTTCAGAAACGGCGCCACGGTAGATCTGTATATGTATTCCGATGACGACGTTGACCAATGGGGCTGGCGTACCGCCAACATCTACGTGCTGGACTGATCGGTCCCGCACCCTGTAACGCAGTAAAGCCGGGTTTCGTACCCGGCTGTTTTTGTATCCGAAAACCACTCGCTGGGCGAGTGGTTCAAAGAAGCTTAAGCGATGAGGTAGACAAAAAAACTCCTTTTGCGATAGAATAGAAGTGCGGTCTGCCAACTGCCCAAAAACGCAAAAGGAGGACATTCAGAAT
>JAEEGL010739834.1_pt1 | contig 42602 bp, 25 predicted proteins | sample 9134231 | NCBI WGS metagenome assembly JAEEGL01 (sample SAMN16246548, study PRJNA631951) | gut metagenome | biome: gut microbiome; feature: rumen; material: fiber-attached | host: Bos | place: Iran: Karaj | collected 2018-10 | reverse complement strand
AAGAAGCAAGTGAAAGTTATTTAGTTGGTTTATTTGAAGATACTAATTTATGTGCTATTCATGCTAAAAGAGTTACTATTATGCCTAAAGATATGCAATTAGCTAAAAGAATTAGAGGAGAAAAATAATTATTAATATTATTTTTTGTCAATTTATTTCTTAAATTCATTTTTAAATTATAAACAAATTTTATTTTAATTTTGAAAAAATAAAAAAATATTTTTTATTTCCTATGTTTATAAATTATTTAATATTCTTCTAATTATAATTCAATTAATCTAAAAATTATCTTTAATGAAGTAAATATATATTAATTACTTGAATTAATAATTAACAAATTATTAATAAAAAATAAATCCTAATTTATTAAAAATAATAACTTTTTTTTTAAATTTAATCTGCAATTTTTATTAAAATTAAAGTCTAAAATTTAAACAAATGATTTTTTATTATTTATATTATTTTCACTCACACTTCTATTATTTTTATTTTTTTCTAAATTTTAAATTAACAAAATGATTTTTTGCTTTTTCATATAAATTATTATCCAAATGAAATTCTAAAGAGAAATTGTTTTCCTCCGCATGTTCTCCATATTTATTTACATATAAATAAAAATGGGAATTTATTATTTTACTTTTTAAAAAATAAACTATTTGTGTTGAATTTAATGCTAAATATATTGTTGCTCCACCATTACATTTTTTTGAATGATCAAATAATGAATATTCTCTTTTTCCTTTAGCATTTATTTCTGATTGACATATTCTTTTATTACATATTTTTCCTCCACAAGTTAGACAAATATAACCATCAATTTCTTTTTTATGGCAATTACAACATTCCATTTTAGCATAATATGAAAATAAATCATAGCAGCTCTCTGGTAAATCAATAAAATTTAATTTAGGAAAATGGAATGAGTTAATTATTTCTGAAGTTTTTCTATTAAGAGCATTTTCTATTAATGATAAATTTGATTTTGATTTAATTAAATTAATACAACTTTCAAGTGATGGAGTAATAAATTCATTTTTAGAATCAATTTCTTTAACCTCATTGTTAATCAAATAATAAAAAACTTCATTTTGAGTTTTATATACATCATAAAAAGGTTCAATATATTTATAATAATCTGGATTATTCAAGAAATCATTTAAAGTTATTGGTTTTAAATTATTTGTTGTTAATTCATTAATAAAATTATAATAAGATGATATAATATAAAATTGTAATATATTGTTTTCTATTATTTTTTTGAACAAAAACTCAAAAGAATTATTAAAATCAATTAATAAAGCAAATAAAAATATAAATCTCCCTAAAAATTTATATATAAATATTAATTCTTGATTAATTATTTCATTTTGTTCAATACTATTTATTAATTTTAATTTTTCATTCAATTCTTCTAAAAGAGATTCATAATATTTTAATTGAGAACATTTAAATAATAACCTAATTGATAATAATATATTTTTCCAGATATCAATTTGAAGGATTTTATTATCTGTAAATTTATAATAAGAAAATAATACCATAAAATCATTGAATATTTTATCAAAAAATAAATTAAATAATTCTTGATTTTCATTCATATCTTTTAACAATACATTTTGTTTCAATAATTTTGTAGCAAAATCTTCAATAACATTTCTACATTGATTTATAATATTATTTTCTTCCAGATTTTGAATAATAAAATCTTTATTATCTCCATTCAATAAAATACCTTGAACATAAGATTTATTAATATTATTATTAGTAAAAAATATATGGCTTAAATCACTAATGTATAAATTAGATAATTCTTTACATAAAGGACAAAAAAATTCATATTTATAATATTGTGAACTTTTTATGAATATTATTTCTAAATAACAATTATAATGACATTTGTGATTACAAGAGACAAATCTATGCTTTTTTTGTTTATTTTTTGTTTTATTAATTGTCATATTATCGTTAAAGTAGTCATTTACACAAAAACATATTTTACCATAAAAATTATTTAAATTATTAGGATCTAATTTTTCTCTACATATTACACAAATTTCAAAATCATTCTCATTTTCTTGTTCCATTTCATTGAAATTAATTTCTTGATTGAAATTTTGATAAAATTTAGAATTTAATTCTGAAAATTTTTTTTTATATTTATTCTTCATTTGCTCTTTTTTATTTTTAAAATCGTTTTTTTTCTCAACATTTAATTTATTATCTATTATATTATTTCCTATATTTTTGTTTAATATTGTTTTAATATACTCAAAATATGAAAGATAAACTTCATCATTTAATTTAGAAGATTGGATTGCAGATAATATTTCATTTTTAAAAGAATTAGTTATATTATTAGCTTGAAAACTTATATAAACACATATAAATTTGGATATTGTATATAAAAATATATGAGATAAATAACTTGAACTTGTAATAATTTTTTTAAATATATTTAAAAAAGTATTATAATTTTTAGTTTCTATTAAAAAATTATGAATGTTTGAAGAATTTAATTGTTTTTGAATATCTAAACAAGGAGAAAAAACTGTATTTAATAAATTAAAATTTTTTTTTTTAAATTCCATTAAATATTTCTTTGCAGTTTCTATACAGGAAAAAAATGGAATATAATCTAAATCAAATAAATGTAACAATTCATTTTTTATAGAAAATTTAATTAAATTATTTTTTAATTTTACATTATTACAATTTTCAATAAAAATTTTTTCAATATTGTTTATTTCAAAATAATATGTATATTTTGTAATTTTTTTTTCACATTCAGCTATAGACATTAAATTCTTATTTCCTAAAATTTCAACAAAAACATTTTTTTTAAATAATTCATTTAAATTGTCTTTCTCAATTTCATATATATTTTTTAATAATTCATCTTTATAACTCATTTTAAAGTCTGCTACACATTCAAAAGCTAATTCAAATAAAAAATTATCATCTCTAATCATTATTAAAATCAATTGTAAAATTGAATTTAATAAAAAAAAATTATTTTCATTATCTTCATCTTCTTCTTTTGTTTTCGAGAACAGATTTTTAATCTCCGAAAAAATATTATATTTTTGTAAAATATGTTTTTTAAAAAAAGAATTATTATCATCAATGCATATTATGTCTAATAATTGATTTAATTCTAAAAATTGAACATTCTCTTTTAAACTTATTAAATATTTAAATAATACGAAATCACAAATTATAAATTTCCTCTTCATAAAATAATTTAATGAATATAATTTCATATCTTCTCCATAATAAATAAAAAATTTATAATTTAATGAACACATAAATGTAAAAAATGTTAACAATTCTTTTAATAAGAATTGATGAATAGTATCATATTCTATTGGAATTAATCTTTGAATATATTGAAAAGCTTCATACAAATCAATATGTTTTTCAATACTCAATGAAAAGCAAAACCTATTTATAAAAATTGCATATAATCTTCCTAAAGTTATATGAAATGTAAATGTTTTTTTTAAATTTGTTTTTTTAAAATTTTGATAGTCTAATATTTTCTTTAATAAATAATTTAATATATATTTTATTTGAGTTATATTTTTCTCTGTATAATCTAATAAACTAGTTAATAAATTGAATATAAATAAAAGATATATTTCAACAATCATTTTATTAAAATCATATGCTTTTGTTTCAAATTCATCAAATGAAAGTTTGTTCTCAAAATAAATATAATTATTAAATGAATTTCCAAAATCAATAACAGTTTCAAATATTTTATTATTTGAAATAAAATTATGAATGGATTTTTTTTGAGGAATATTAACAAATAAACGATAAAAATCAAATAAAAATTGATTTAATTGTTCAACATTATTTTCTTTCTTTTCTAAAAATACTTCTTTACATTCATCAAAAAAATTATTAAAGAAATCTCTATTTAATTCAGAACATATTACTTCGGCAAAATTATTATCACATATTTGAAAAGAGAATCCACTAAATTTTCTAAAATTTTCAGTACTAAATGAGTTTGTAAATGAATGAAAATATGAAATGCCTATAATCATTTTAATTTTTAAATTTTGAATTAATAAAGTTAAGAATTCATTTGAGTTATGTTTATTATTTTTTTTTATTAAAGTATTTATTAATAATTGTAAAGAAGGACAAATACAAGTATGTTGTAACCCATTATTTTTAATAACATTAATTTTTTTTGTTTTTTCATCAAAAGAAAAACATTTATGATATGTTTTATTAGGATAATTTTTAATTAATTTTAAGGTAATCAAATGAAAAACACATAAATTATTATTATAACATGATTCAATAAAATCAATAATTTTATCTAAAATATCAATTATCTCATTTTCATATTTATTTTCATTTTCAAATAAACTAATATATGAGATTAATAATTCAAATATTTTATCTAAATATAAATCAACTAATTCATATTCTTTTACTGAAAAACCACTTTTAATAAATTTAAATAAACTCTCATCATCTTTAAAAGGTCCTAAATGATCAGGACAAAACCCTTCTTCTTTTATTGAATTTGGATCACCACAATCACAAAATCCATATGATGAAGATTCAAATCTTATTTTATGTCCTTTGTGTTTTTCTTTTGCCTTTTCAAAACATTCAGTACATATCAATAAACATCCATTCATTTCACAATCCAAACATTTCCATCCACCTTCTCCAATTTTAACATTTTTATTACATATTTGATTATTTGGCTTTGAAATTTTTTTTAAATAATTGATAAATTCTTCATCCAATTCACTAAAACCAAAAATATTAGCAAATTCATTTAATAAATTATTTAGTTCTTCCATTTTAAATTGTTTTAAGTCAATATTTTGTTTTTATATATTTTTTATTTGATTAAAAATATATTTAAAATTATTAACTCAAAAACAAATATTTGTTCATAATATAAATTCAAATAAAAAATAATTATATTTAGACTTTGATAATATTTAATTTTAATAATGTTTTATAAATGGGAAGTTAAAACTTTTTTTTCTTTAACATTTTACATTTATCTAGCAACTAAATTAAAATTTTAAGATATTATTTAATATTTGATTTTAAGGATATTCATTTTATAATATTATTTTAAAGATAAACGTTTAAAGTGATTCATTATTTTGTTTTTAATGATTTTGTTTAAAATGAAGAATAAATATTTTAACAAAAAGCTATTATTTATCCTTTATATAAAATCTTTTATTTATTGAATATCAAAACAAATATTGAAATAATAAAATATACTATATTGAGCCCGATATGGAAATTCTCTCCTAATTTCAAAGCTATAATTATTCCAAATAAATTATTGAACCATGAAAAAAATATAATTATTTTATTTGCTGTTGCAATGTTAAGAAAAAAGAATACAATATTTAACATTCCATTTGAAATTAATCCTCCGTAGTCCAGGCATCCAAAATGTCTTCTACTTCTATTTCTTCTATTTTCCTCATTATTTTCCATTTAGTGATAAATGAATAATAATAAATAATATAACTATTTGTCATTGGATTCTTTAATAGATAAAGGAATAAACAATATATAAAGATTTTTATATATTTTTCAACTAAGATGATTTTGAAAGACCTTTTATATATAAATAGAATTTGTTGTTTTTTGGGTTATAGAAGTTTTAAGTATATTTCCATAATTATTGCCATTATTAATGATATCAAGTTAAGTTTAGTTTAATTCAAAAATTAAGGAAAAAATATTGATTTTAAATAAATTTGAAATTTAAAAAACTAATTGAATAAATTAATGGTGAAAATTTTACAAAATATTACTTCAATTAAAATACATACAGACGCAATAATATATTTAAATATAATAAGTGATGGAAGGTTAGTTTCTTGTTCTAAAGACTTTACTATTAAAATATTAAAACAAAACACTTTTGAATTACAATTAACAATTAAAGAACATAAATTTTATGTAAATTCAATCACAGAATTAAAAGATAAAAGATTAATATCATGTTCATTTGATACAACAATGAAGATAATTAAATTTGTGGGTGAAAATAATTATAAAATTGAACAAACATTAATTGGTCATTTATCAAATGTTTTAAAAGTGATTGAAATAAAAGAAAATGAATTAATTTCAATTTCATGGGATCAAACAATGAAAATTTGGAAAATAAATAAGAAAAAAGAATTTTTATGTTTTAAAACAATAAAAATTCAAAATACGATTTCATATTGTAATATTATAAAATTAAATAATAAACAATTTTGTACATCAGTTTGTGATGAAAATTGTTTAAAATTTTGGAATTCAGAGAATTATTCTAATATTAATATTATTTATAACATTGAAATCACTTGGAATTTAAATTCTATGTGTTTATTAAATGATGATTTATTATGTATTGGAGGAATTAATTCTAATGGATTTTATTTAATTCAAGTTTCTACTCAAACGATTATTAAAAAAATTGTTGGACCAAAAAATATAATTTCTTTATTTAAATGTGAGATTAATATCATTTTATGTGTAGTTGAAGATGAATTTAAAAATAATAATATTCTAAAATTTAGATTTAAAAATGGAATTTTTGAAAAAATTTTTGAAAAAGAAAAAACTCATGATAAAATAATTTATTCATGTATAGAATTTAAAAATGGTATAATTGTTTCTGGAGCTGAAGACAATCTTATTAAGTTATGGACCCCAATATAATTTAAATTAAGAAAAATAAATTTATTCATTTATTGTTCATTCAAAAATTATTATGAAAATATTATCTAATCATTTTTCAAGTTTAATTTCAATGGATTAATTATTTTAATGAATATAGAAATCAAAATGTAAATCGTTTTCATAAATGTTTTTAAAAAAACAAATCTAGATGTCTTTGATTCAATTTTTTATCTCAATATCCAACTTTTGTTCTAAACATTAACTTTTTTCTGGTCAAAAAAATATATCTTTGCCCTTAATATTTAGAAAGAAATTTAAAATTTTATTTTATGTTATTAACTAATAATTAAGATTTTTGTTTTTTTATTTATTCATACAATTTTTTGTTGAAAATTTTGAATATTTATGTCTAGAATATGTTTTATATTATAATTAGAAAATGAAGAAACAAAAATAATTGGAATTTCTAGATTAACTTATGTAAATCAAATTATTTTCTTGATAGTCTTATTTTTGTAATCTAAAGGAAGATTCGAATATATATATAGATATAAAATACTTATTTTAGATTTTATTTCCTTTTCTATTAATTATTAAATTCATATTGAAAGAAATCCAGAATATAAAATTCTATTTAATTATTTTACTTGTTTATTATTTCAATTATACATAAATTAGTTTATTTATTTAATTATTAAATATTACATTTATTTAAAACTAAACACAAATAACTTTTCATAAATAAAAAAAATAAAAGTTAAAAACTAAACATATAATATTTCAAATTAAATCTACAATATATAAGAACAATATAGAGTAAAAAAAGAAAAATTAAAAAATCACATATTCTCAAAAATTACAATTTAATAACAAGACAAGAAATATTATCAGTAGCTCCTTTCTTCAAACTTCCCTTAACAATATGTTCAGCAAGTTCTTTAGCAGTATCCCCATATTTAAAACAATCATAAAATAAATCTTCTTCATTTAAAACATCCCAAACACCATCACTACACATAATAACGAATTTATCATTATCATTTAAATCTACTCTATTAATAAAAGGAGTAGCAATAACGCCATATTTTTTTAAAGAAAAATCACCTAAAGCTCTCGTTAAAGCTAATTTACCTTGAACTCTATCATTAATAATACTTCCCCCATTTTTTTTAATTCTATTTAATTCAATTTCGTCATCGCATTTATGATCATGACTTAATCTTTTACATCCACAATTACTTATTAAAACGCAACGTGAGTCACCAACATTTGCACAATAAATCACTCTTTTTATTCCTAACAATATATCACTTTCTTTTGTTATAAATATTACAGTTGCTGTTGAACCCATATTTAATAGATTTTTATCTGAATTTTTTGATAATTTTTGTATTTCTTTATCACATTCTTCAAATGAATATAATAAACTTTTTTTAACATTATTTGTTTCTTTATAATGAGAATGAAAAAGTGAATATATTCTTTCTTTTGCATATTCAACTACTTCAATTCCACCATGTCCATCAAATAATGAAAAATATGCTTTGTTTGGATCTTTATTAAATTTATCTACTATTTTTTGGAAATCTTCCATTTTATTCCTATAATGAGGGTTTTTCTCTTCTTCATATGAATATTGTTGAACGCATTTTGTTTTTGGTTGATATATTTGAATATTTGAATATATTGTTGATGAATATATTTCTTCTGGTAAAGTTTCTCCGTTTTTTGATAAAAGAGTTAAAGGTTTTTGATGTTTTACACGAAGTATACTTTTTAATGGAGGATCTTCTTTTTTTACTAGTTTTTCCATTTTTTTAATTTGATGTTTTGTTTATTTTATTTTTGATTAATATAATTATTTTTAAAACAATTATTTTGAATTTTAGAAATATTAAATAATTGAATTTATCCTGTTTTGTCCTATTTAAATTTTTTTAAAAAAAATAATATAATTATTGTAAAAAAACTATACTTTGTATTTAATGGAAATAAATAAGAAAAAATAAATTATTTTATTATTCCTAATACTTCATATTTATCATCCCAAATATTTAGAATTAATTTTAATATCAAGAATTCGGTTTTAGTATTTAAATATTTAGGTGTAACAGGAAGTAATATTAAAAATGTTATTAATATTTCCAGATAAATTATCAATAGGGATAAGGGTTTTTGAGTTAAAATTGAAAAAGACAATTTTTTTTCATAATTTATTTTTTGAGAATAAGAAATTATTTGTGTTATTTGATTTTTTTGAAGATTGAAATTAGGCGTTAATATATTTCTTTTATGAGTTTGAAGGTACAGGATTTATAGGAAATTAATGATATAAATAAAAGGTTAGAATTAAAAATATGAAGTTTTTCTCTTTTAGATATTTACCATTTTTTTAAAAGAATTAAATTGATAATAATTAAAACATAATATATTTTCCTTTTTTTATTTGTTAGAGATTTAATTTATAAATTTATTTTGTATTTTTTGAAAATAATTTATATTAATTATTTAATCCCAGAAAATATCCTTAATATCATTTGAAGAAATTGCTTCTTTACATATTGGACATCTTCTTTTTCTAGTTTCAATAGATGCTTCAATGCATCCTCTACAAAATGTATGAAAACATTTTGTAATTACAACATTTTTTATTTTTGTTTTACAAACTTTACAATGAACAATTTCTCTATATTTTTCAAAATCTTTTTTTAAGGTATTATATTTATTTTGTAATTCTTCATAATTCATTAATGACACATCCATTTTTTTTAACTTTAATAATTCATCATATTTAACTTTTAAATAATCAAAATCAGTTAATAATTTAGATTTTTGATTATTAATATCATTAATTTGATTTTGAAGAGAATTATTTATTGTTTTTTCTCTTTCAATATTTTTTAAATATTCAAAACTTTCTTGTTTTAAAGTTTGAATATCTTTTTCATTTAATTCAATTAAATTTTGTAAAGCACTATTTAATTTTTTATATTCAGCTAATTCACCATCAATTTTTTTTGTATAAATATCATAATTTTCAATTTGTTCTTGGAAATTAGAAATTTTTTCTTCATAAACTTGCTTTTCTTCTTGTAATAAAGAAATAGTTTGATTATCTTTTAATTTATCATTTGACATTTCTGCTTGAATTTCTTTTGTATCTTGTAATTCTTTTCTTAAATTTTTTATAATGGAATTTAAATCTGTTAATTCTTTTTCTGTTGTTTGAGTTAATATTATTAAATTTTCATATTGTTTTCTTTCTTTTGTTAATTCTGTGTTTAATCTATCTACTTCTCTTTTATAATATTCTATTTTTTCTTTTTTTCTTTTTATAATTTCATTTTCTGAATCTATTTTTCTTTCTCTTTCTCTTTCTCCTTCATTTAAATTTTGATTTGATTTAAATTCTTGAATTTCCTTTTTTAATTTAAAAATATTTTTAGTATTTATTTTATTTTTTTCACATTCATCATCATATTTTTTTATATATTCCTTTTTTAAAGATTCAATATCATCCATTTGCTTTAAAAGTTGATTTCTTTCATTTGAAAACATATCATACATTGCATTATTATCAAAACTTTCTTTTGCTTTTAAAGTATTTTCAAGTGATTCAATTTTATTCATTAATAATTTTATATTTTGCTTATCTTTTTCTATAATTTCTGTCATTTCCAAAACTTTATTTTTATATTCTTCAACTTGATTATAAAATTTCTGAGTCAATTCATTTATTTCATTTTCTTTAATTTGATTAAGAGAATTATTTTTTTTTCTCAATTCATTATTTATTTCTTTTAAATTTTCAACTTTACTTAAAATATTTTCAGCTTGAGAAATTAAAGTTTGAAAGCATTTTGATTGAATTATCATTTCTTCAGTTATATTAATTGAATTAGGAGAATTTTCAATTTTTTCATGTAATTCTTTTATTCTATTTCTTAAAGCTTCATTTTCTTTTTCTCTTAATTCATTTTGTTCATCTTCTTTAATTTGATTTTCACTTTTATTTTCAGTAACATTATTTTCTCCTTTTTCATTTTGAATAACTTGATTATTTGAGTTTATTTCTTTTCCACAATATAAACATAAACATTTATGTTCTTCTGTAGTTTCTTGAAAAATTTGTTTTTCTAAAGTAATATAAGGCATTGTTGGATGAGTATTAATTCTTCTTTTTAATTTAGAATTTTCTCCTTTTAATTTTTCAATTTCTGAATTTGATTCTATTAATTTTGATTGATAAATTTCACATTGTGCTTTTAATGATTCTAATTCTTTTAAATTATTATTTGCATTTATTGTTTGTTCAGTTATTTTTTTTTCTAAACTTTCATTTGTTTTTAAAATATCTTGAGACACATCATTAAAAATTTCTGTTAATTTATTTCCATTATTTTGTAATAATGGAATTAAATTTTTAGTAATTAAATTTATTGAATTTGATAATGTTTTAACTGATTCTATTTCACTTTGATTATTATCAAATTTTTCATTTAATGATAAAATGGAATTTAATATTTCTGAACTCGATGAAAAAACTTTTTTTTTTTCTTCTTCTAAATTTGATTTATTATTTTCTTGAAATTCTATTTTATTTTCTAATAAAGAGATTTTTAAAGCATCATTCATTTTATTTAATTCAGATGAATAATAATTGAAAATTTCACATAAATTCTTGAAATTATTTTCTATTTTTTCATTTGATTTTTCTTGTTTTGAAATATCTTCTTGTAATTGATTTACTAATGTAAATAATTGTTTATTTTGATATGCTAAAAGAGTTCCATTTTTATGAAGGCTACCTTCTTCATCTTCTTCATTTTTATCTTGTTGCCTTTTCTTTTTTCTACCTATCATTTTATTTATATATTTATAATGTATTTATTATTTTTTATTAATCTTAAATTGAAATGAAAAAACAACAAACAAATAATTTGATTTAAAACTATAAAATAAACTTAACAAAAATGAAAAATTACTAATAAATATATAAATCAAATTCTATTTTAACAACAATTTTTTTTATTATTAATTCTTCCATTTCCTAAAAATATTTTATTTCCTTCTTCTTTATCTTTAATAATCATTTCAGAAAGTTTAACAAAAGCTTCATTAATATTTTCCCCAGTTTTAGCACTACATTGAAACATAATATAATCTTTATTTTTATTTTTAAAATCCTTCATAATTTCATCATCAATTTTTCCTCCAAGATCAATTTTATTTCCAATAATAATTATAGGAGGTTTTCTTCCACAATTTTGATCAATAGATTCAAACCAAATACCTAAATTATTAAAAGTTTCATCTGAGTTGACATCATAAACTAATAATATTCCATCTGCATTTTTATAATAATTTGAAGTTAATGCTCTTAATCTTTCTTGACCACAAGTATCCCATATTTTAATTAAATATTTTTCATTATTTATTATTAATTCCGTCTTAAATAATTCTACTCCTATTGTTGGAAGAGTTCCTGTTGAAAAACTATTATCTGAAAATTTTTTTATTAATGATGTTTTTCCCACACTACTATCTCCTATTGTTATTATTGATAATGAATCTTTAAAAGACATATTCTTTTTATTCTATTATACATTAAAATTTTTTATCATTAAATTAAATAAATTAAAAATATATTTTTCTATAATTAACAAAAAAAAAAATATATTTTAAAAATAAATAACCATTTAATTATTATTTTCAGTTGAAGTCATATTAGATTTTTCTGTATTAATTTCATTTTCGGTATTAATTTCATCTTCTTTTTTATCTTCTTCTCCTTTTTTAAAATCAAAACGTGAATAATGAATACCTAAAGCAACTAAAACTTTATCAAAATAATAATTAAAAATATCAGCTTTTTTAGTAGTACAATAAACTCTCATATTATTGTAAATTGTTTCAAATAATTGATAAAATTTTTGAATTCTTCCATCATGATAATTTACAGTAGGATCAACTTCTCTAATTTCTGCTTTAACAACACCATCTTCTGCTAATATTTTTTTGTTTTTTAAATCTTGAACTTTATGAAGAGGAAAATTCCAAACATTTGGTGGTCTTAATAATTCTAAATTATTTGGAATATATACTTCAAATTCAAATGAATCTCTTGATGAAAAAGTACCTTTTCTTTTTAATTTAGTACTTTTTTTAATTTTTTGGACTGATGATTTTCTCCTTTTTAAACCCTTATTTTTTGAAGATTTTCTCATTAATTTTTTCCTTGAAGTATTACTACTACTACTTCTTTCTAAAGAAGAATTAGAATTAAGTCTTTTAATTTGTTCTGAACCAGAACTTTTTCTTAATAAATCCATTTCTTCTTTTGGATATAGTAAATAATCTCTTATATCTTCTCTAACTAATTCATTTACATTTCTCAATAATTCAATGGCTTCAATCCATAAATCTTTATCTTCTTTTGGGAAAAATCCCTCAAACATCCAATATCTTCCAAATTGTTTTATTTCTTCAAATAAGATTTTCTTTTTTTCTTCCATTTCCGGAGTAACAAAACTTTTAAAAAGTTTTGGTACTTCATATGCATAAATTATTTCATTATCTCCTGAATCAATTTCATGTTTTTTTATTTGATAATAATTATCTATATTAAAAACTTCTTCTCCAATTTCTTTTGAATGTAAAATCATATTATTTAAGACATCAACTCCTTTACACATTGCTTGAAATAAGACATATCTAGGAATTCTTTCTTCCATAAATTGTTTATTTTTAAATTTTTCTATTTGATCACTTAAAGTTGAATCTACTATAAATTTTATTGAATTAAAAATAAAAATATATTGATCATATAATAAATAACTTCCCATAATATTATCAATAATAACATGTAAATCAAAAATTTCTTTTACATTTTGTATTATTTCTGTATTTTTTGTAATTGGCATTAATACTCTAGATAAACCATTTAATTTCATTTCATAACATTTTATTTTTAAATCTTCAATTTTATTATATAATTGACCTAAATAATATTCTGTTGAAGGAATTTTTCTTCCATCTGGAACATATTTTAAATTTACAAATATTTTATGAGTATCAATTGAATAAGGAAAATCTTTAGATAATCTAGGTATTAAATATTCTATCATTAAATGTAATCCTTCTTCAAATTTTAATTGATAAGCTTCATGTTTTAATCTAGTTGCTTCAGGTTGAGATAATTCTTTAATATTAGGAAAGATTAATTCGTGTTTTTGCTTTTCTTCTTCAAATTTTAATTTTTGTTCTTTATTTATTTTCTTTTGTTTTGCTGATATTTTTTTATCACTTTTCTCTAAATCTTGTTGATGAAAAGCAGTTTGAGTAGCATAAGGACTAAATTCTTTTTTCTCTTCTTCAACTTTAGGTAGCCGTTTTTCGTCACTCCAATTATATAAATAAAATGTAGGATTAGTATTTTTTTGTAGAAATTCATCTAATAAAGTATTATCGCATTCTTTACTAGTTTTAAATTTCTCCCATTTAAAAAAATCTTTAATAGAATCTGTAAATTCTTTTAAATTTTCTTTATCTTGAAAAATAGTCAAATCTCTATAATGTTCTTCAAATTTTTCCAAAGAAAATAACCTATAACCAGATTTTCTTAACATTCTCAAAGGATAAAGAATTAATTTAACGTGCTCATGCATTGCTCTGAAACCTTCTTTAACATATTTATTAAGAACTTTAAAAAAATATTTAATATCTTTTTTAATAACTTTCCAAACTTGTTTGAAATTGTCTTCATTCATATTTTTAGCATCTCTTATTCTATTAATAACATCTTTGAAAGCATATCTGACCATTGAAGCATCACCAATTGCTCCTTTATCAACTATATCTTTTCTTTTATCATATATTATAATTCCATTCGATTGAGCTTGAAAATATAAAACAGGCCTTAACCAATCCATTTTAATTTCTTTTAATTTTTTTGTAAATTTAAAACATACTCCTAAACGGAAGAGACGATCTAATAAAGGCTCCCAATATATTCCTCCTAAGTCATCATATGCAAAAAATGAATCTTCTGTTAAATTATATTCTTCACATACTCGATATAAATCTAAAAGAATTTTATATTCTTTTGAGGATTGGATTTTTTCAAAGGTTAATTTAGGCATTTTTTGTCTTTTATAATATTAGGTTATTATTTTATTTTTTATTTTTTTCTGAAATTTATTTGTTTTTAAGTATTAATTAAATAATTCAAATTATAAAAATTATTTTTTGATTGAAATTTTTAATGTAAAAATGATATTAATTTCGATGAGTAAATTTGAAATTCAATATTCAATAAATTATATTGAAATAAAAATTTATTAGTTTATTAAAATATAATAAATATAAAATCTAATTATAAGTGTGAATATCTGACTTTCTTATTTAAAAACAAATTAATAAATATAAAATGTATATGATTTCTTAAATGGAATTCCTTTTTTATCATAAATATATAAAACACATATTACTGAGTATATTATTCTTTGAAATTAGTTTTGTCATTTATAAAAATACTATAATTCCAATTCAACTTATTTTGAATCATTAAAAATAAAAATATATTTGTTCAGTATACAAATATGATCTTTATAAGATACAACAAAATCAAAATATTTTAATATTTCTAATTTCATATGTTAACTAGGTAATATTTTACAAATTTCAACTTCTTTCATTTATCTAAATTTTTTTATTATTATGATTATAATGTAATTTCCATTTTCAATAATTAGAATTATTAAAAATTTATTTTTGAGTGGAGCACAAACTTAATGAAATTAATGAGTAATCGGACTAATTCATAATTTATGGTATTAATTCAATAATTCAATTTAAATCTTTGAATGATTGAAAATTGAATAATAAATGAAATATTTAAAAAATTCAATTATTTTTTATAATTATTTTGAAATATTTAAGCATTTTAAAAAATAAATAAATTTTAAATGAAAAGAAAAGGTTCTAAAAGTAAAAAACATTCAATTCATAAGAAAAGAACAAAATTAATAAATTTTGAAGAAAACTCAGAAGAAATAATTAATAAACATTGTCCAGTGAATAAAAATGACAATTATAAAAAACAAGAATTAAGTGAGAAAGAAATAAATCAAAAATTAAATGAAATATATGAAAAAATTGGAAAAAAAGATTTCAAAAATAAACCAGATTATTTAAACATTACTTTATATAATAATTTAACAAAAGAACATAAAGATTTTTTAGAGGAACTATCTAAAATAACTGGATATATATTAATTTCTCCCATAGAACTTTTATATAAAGAATTATATGAAGAAACAAATAAAATTTCAAATGAAAAAGATAAATGTTCAATATGCCAATATAATTTTTATGAAGAAGAGAAAGAATTAGATTCAGAAAATAAAGAACAAAATAATAAAAAACAAACATATGATGATTTAATGAAACAAGAATGGAATGTAATATTATTAAGTAAATGTCATGATCATTTTTTCCACATTGATTGTCTTTCTTTATTAATAAATAAAAAAGACAATTTTAAATGTCCCAATTGTTCAATTATTTATGGAATTTTAATAGGAGATATGCCAAAAGGAACAATGACAGCAACAATATCAAATTATATGCATTGTGATGGATTTAGAAAATATGGAACAATTATTATAGATTATTATTTTCCATCAGGTATGAATTATTCAGGAACTTCAAGAGAATGTTATTTACCATATAATAAAGAAGGAAAAGAAATATTGGGTTTATTGAAAGTAGCTTTTGATAGGAAATTAACTTTTACTATTGGAACTTCAGTCACAACTGGAAGAACTAATACAACTGTTTGGAATGGTATTCACCATAAAACTAATTTAAATGGTGGTCCTACTTATTTTGGCTATCCTGATAATACTTATTTTAATAGAGTTAGAGAAGAATTAGCTGCTAAAGGAGTTTTTAAAGAAAATATTGATAAAGATCCTGAAGAAATAGCTGATGAATTAATTAATCATTTTTGTTTTTAACTTTTTTTGTATCCTTTATTTATTTTAATTAAATTTTTTTTAATTTTTTTAATTTTTTTAATTTAATTATAAATAGAAATTATATCTCATTAAGTATTATGTGAAAATAAATTTGAAGAAATATATATTTAGAGATTATTTAACAGTTAATTAATTTAAAAAATATAAAGATTTGTTCAATAGATAAAAGAGATTATTCTATGTTTGAATTATTGATTTATTTATAAAAACATTGTGATAAATTAAAATATCAAAAAAAAGTATATTAAATGTTGAATTAATATGGTGTGATTATTAAAATTTACAATCCTTATCATTTGAAATCAAAATGTTGTTTTTGATAATCACAGGTGAATATAATATTTTTTTTATTTTATTTGTTTAAAAAGAAATAAAGTTTCAAAAAAGAAGTTATTGATGCATAAAACATATATTATCCATTGATTTAAAAATATTATGGATTATTTTTATGTTTAATTAAAAATTAATAATGAACAAAGATTATAACAAAAAATGAGTAGTATAAGAATATTTTCATTCATTGATTTCTCTTATCTATCAAGAATGTAAAAAAAGATAGTTATTTTAAAAACTTTTATATTAAAGTTAATGATAAATTTGATAAGAATATGAATGAGTTTTTAAAAAAATTGTGGAAATATTCCCAAAAAATAAAAAGAAAAATAAATTATATTGTTTTATGATGATGATTTTTAGGAAAAAATAATTATGGATATTATAATGGGATTTATAGTTTATTTAATATTTTTAAATGTTTTTTTAAAATGGTTTTTTTGTTTTTTGTTTTATCAATTTTAAATTGTTTTTTTTGGAAATTAAATTTTTTACAAGTAGATTTACTTTTTGATATATTTTATAAAAAAGATGGAAAAAATAATTATTCTTTATAATTCATTTTTACATAATATTTTAAAATTTAGAATTTTTTTAATATTAACATAAAAATAATTCAATGCTTTCCAATTTTATTGAATAATCTAAAAATATAAATTTTGATTGATTTATCAATCAAAACAAAAATATACTTATTTTTTTAAATAATTGTTTAAATAATATCTTGATTATTATTTTCATCTATGTAATCTTCAAAATTTTTATTGTTTGATTGAAATTCAGATATAAACAAGTCTGAATTAAAAAGGGATTTCTTTTTTAATTTTTTTAAATTAGCCTCATATTCTTCTTTAGATTGTTGACCTAAAAAGAATGGAATAATAATTCGAGGTCTATGTTCTTTACCAACAAAATATGCATTAAAATAAATTGTAACTTTCAAAGTATAAATACATTTAATAAACATTGAATCAACTGAAGAAACTAAATTTAAAAAATTATCTATTTTTTCTTCTTCATATGGATTTTTCCATTTATTTAAATTAAAATGTTCATCTTTATTAAAATTAATTTTCAAATTTTCATTTGAATTTGTCCCTTTTTTAATATTTACTTCTTTTTTTATTCTATGATTAATAGTTTTGTCACTATATAACTTTTCTTTATCAAGAGAAGTTAAATAAACCATTCTTTGAATTGTAGCTTTAATTTTACATATATCATATTCACAATTTTCATTATTGATTTGAATATTTAAATCCATAGAATTATTATCTAAGGTTAAATAATCTTTATCAATATAAATTTGAGTATCACAAACTCCTTTTTGAGTATATAAACTAGAAATAGGTGTATGTGTTTCAAATTTTAAATTAGATAACTTATTAATATATTTTGCTTTAATTAAAATAATGTAAGAACAAATATATAAAATATCTTCTGATGAACATTTTGCTTCTAAAAAATATCTAATATGTGCCTTATATTTTCCTGAAATATATTCAAAACTTGGTTCTAAATTTTCTGGAATTAAAAATGTAAAGTCAATACTTGATGAAGAATTTATATTTAATTTTATATCATGAATTAAAGTATTTTCAATTACATCTTTTTTATCGTCTGTCCAATATTCTATCATTTTTAATTGTAAATAAATTTCATCAACTTTTAATTCTTCATCTGTTATTATTATATTTCCATGAATTTCAGTATTTGGATAAAAACCTTTTTCTTTTTCAATTATTTGCATTTTTAATCCCTTTTCTATTTTATTAGTTGAATTATTTTTATCCATTTTTATCTTTAAATTGGTATTTTAATTTAAAAATAATAATTTAATTCAGGAAAATTGAATTATATGTTTAAATGTTCTCACAAATTCAATTTTTTCTAAATATTATTTTAATAATACAAATACAAAAATAATTAAAATGTCTGATGAAGAAATAGAAACATATGAAAAAGATAAATTAACATTTTTTGAAAGATATATATTATTATCAGATATTTTTGTGTCAAATCAAGGAAAATCAAAAATAGAAATTATATTTTATTTAACATTTTTTTATCTTCAATTATTATCTGGTTTTTTTTCTCCTCAAATAGGAATATTAAATACTGATAATAAGATTGATTCTTTTTTATTATATGTAGAAAAAATAACCCGTTTAAAAAATATTTTTAGAAATGATTATAAAAATTATAAAAGAGCAGCTTATTGTTTATTCTTTTTTTTTCTTATATCTGGATCATATTTTTATTTTTTAATTAAGATTACTAATAGACAATCCTTTTATGATTTTAAAAAAAAAATTTTTATTTATTTATATAAATTTTTTATGTATGTTGCTTATAATATTATTCTAGATATGACATTTGCGAATTTTTGTTTTAAAGGTGATAAAAATTATATAATTTTAGAAGCTAGTTGCTCTTTTAAGGATAATTTTTTTGTTTCTATTATATATATTTTTTGTTTTATTTATTCAACTTTTATGAACTTTGTTATTCAAATTTTTCATAATGATTCTTTTCATTTATCTAATTCTTATTTTGCAAAATCTTGTTGTAATTATGATTTTCTGATGATTATACATTCAATAATTTATTCTTTTATTTTAAATCAAACTTATATTTCTAAATATTTTTTTTTATTTTATAATTTAATTGCTTCAATTTTTTTCTATATTTATTATTTATATATTCACTTATTCTTAGAAAAATCAGTTTTTATGTTATCAGGAATATTTCATTGTTTATATATTTGGACTTCTTTTATTTTTTTTATTTTTTATATTTTTCCCATTGAAAATTTAGGATTTGTTTTAATTTCATCAAGTTTTTTGATTACTTTTGTAAGTTATAGAATTACTTTTTATTTAGATTATACATTAATTTATAAAACACCTTTTAGTAAAATTAAAAATAAATACTATGTTTTATATTTTATTAAAGAAATTGTTAGAATTATAAACAATTTAGATGAAGATGAAGAAAAGAAAAGCTTATTAAATGGATTATTAGAAATTCATAAAACAGAATGTTTAAATCCAAAATGTTTAATAAAATTGAATAAAAAAATATATCTCCCTAAAACAGATGAATGGTCAAACAATGAGATAAATATGATAAATAATAAAATCCTTTTACAATCTTTTATTGTTACATTACTTAATTATTGGTTATCTCAAAATAATCCTTTTCCAAATATATTAATTACTTTATCTTTATATTATTTAAAAGATATTGGTAATGTTTGTCAGAGTATATATACTTTAAAAAAAATTCAAAGATTAAAACTTACATTCAGTGAATATTTTAATTTTTGTAGATTGAAAATTAAAATAAGAAATTACCTTTTTCAAAGATTAAAAGTAAAAAATAAACCAGTTTATTCACTGGATGAATTAAATTATACTTTATATTTCAAATATGAAGATTTATCAAAACAATTTGTACAAGAAATTACAAATGATTTAAATTATTCATTATTATTTTGGAATAATTTAAGAAATACTGAAAGATCAATAAATTATAATGATTATTTTAAATTAACAGAGAAAATAAGAATTACAAAAATAAAAATTTCAAAATTATTTAATGAATTATTTAGTATATATAATGGAATAAATGATCTTTTTGAATTATATTCATCTTATATAGAAATAGTTAATAGTGATTATATAATAAAAAGAAATTTGGAAATAATTAAAAAAAAATATGATAGAACTACTGTTGATATAATCAAAATGAATTATTATACTATTTTATTTGGGAAAGAAACAGGAATATTAATTGGAAATGGTGATAAAGGACATGAAGGTCAAATTTTAACATGTAATAAAATTATCATTGATTTCTTTGGTTATTCAAGAGATGAATTAAAAGGAAAATTTTGTTCAATTTTAATGCCAAAAAATTTAGCAAGAATTCATTCTACTTTTATTAAAAACTATTTTTCAATAGGAAAAAAAAATGTTTTAGGAAAAACAAGTTTTAAAAGTTTTGCACAAGATAAAGATAATAATATTTTTATGATTAATATAACAGTAAATAATTTTCCAATTTTAAATAATTCTGTTTTATTTATAGCAATGCTATTGAAAGAAAAAAATGAAGATTTAATTTTAATAGATAATAACTATAATATACTAGGAATGACATCTCATTTATTTTCAAAATTAAATATAGAAAAGAAAGAATTATTCAAAATTTATGATATTCCTTTTTATGCGATTTGTCCTCAATTTATAGGATTATATAAGAATATGATAATAATAAAAAATAAAAAATTAATATCAAGCCCTTCAACAATAACAAAAAAAGGAATATCAGATATTAAAAGAACAATATCAGGTATAGTACAAAAAGTAATAAATAAACAAAAAAGTAATAATTTTGAACAAATTTTATTTACTCCAACAAGTAATAATGAAATTCCAGAATATGATTTTAATCATTTTAAAAATTCAAATAATAGTTCAAGTATATCTAATATAAAAAATAAAAGTTATCAAAGACCATCATTTTTTAATTCTCAAAGTTCACCTCAAAGATCATTTTTTTTTAGACCATCATTATATAATGATAAATCTTTAGATAAAAGTATTATTTTAGAAGATATATCTAATTTACAACCACCACATCAATTATTAGATAAAAATGAAAATATTGAATTAGAATGTGAGATCAAAATTCCTCATTTTCTTTTAAATTTTAGAGGAGGTTTATTTAAAAAAGAAGATTCTGTTTTAAATATAGATTCTTTAAATGATGAATTTAATGATGAAAGCTCTTTTGAAGAAAATAGTTTAAATGAAGATGAACAACTTATTACCAAAGTAGAAGAAAAAGAAAGTTTCAACAAAAATTCTAAAGTAAAAACAAATTCTATTCATCTTAATAATAAAACATTTAAATCAATGAATTTGGAAAAAAATAAAAATAGAAGTGAAAAAAGTGAAGAAGAAATTATTTTTTTAAATAAAATTAATAAATATAAAATTTATTTCTTAAAAGGAGAATTTAATGAATTAAAAGATTATATTAATCATTGTAATAACGAAGAGATTTTAACTGTTGGGACAAAATTTAATTTATTGTTTGAAAAATTTAGATTTGGACGTGATGAAATTTCATATTGTATAAAAGTAATGGAAAATAAAGATATTGAAGATTCATTTGAAGAAGACAATATCAAAGAAGAAGAAGACTTAATAATTAATTTAGTGTCATCACAAATCGAAAAAAAAAATAAAGAATACCAATATATTAAAAAAATAAAAACAGAAAATTTACAAAAATTATATTCATTATTTCCTGAAGAAAGAAAAGGTTTAATTGCATTATATAAAGAATTTTCAAAAATATCAAATGAAGATCAAAATTTTAAAAATCTTTTAGTAAAGAATATAGAAGAAATAATGATGCATAGTTCAATTCATGGAAATTTAAAACAAGATATGATGCTTGATGATGAAAATTCTTCTCAATCTTCTTCTACTTATAATGAGGGTTTATCAAAAAAAAATAGAATTGAAGAAATTAGAAACAATGCCCTTAAAACAATAAATGATTATTATTTGTTAAGATATTATAGAATTATCATTCTAATTATTATTCTTTGTTTTGCAGCTTTTCTTCCAATTATTTTAATATTATTTGATTCTTTATGTAAAAATTTATCTGAAGTTACTAATATAAATAATAAATTATATCAAACAACAAATTGGGTTTCTTTTCTTTTATCTTCTTTAATTTCTTTTGATACATTTTATTTAGTGAGATCAAATATAAAAGACAATGAAAAATTTAAATATAATTTATATTGTAATTCTTTAGAACAATATATTTACACTCTTAGAAATTATTCATTTGAATGGATTGATATTATATTAACTAATTTTTCTTTAGTTGAAAAAGCAATAGCAACTTTTACACAAGAAAGTAAAGATTTATTATGGGAAAAAGAAAGTGTTTTAAACATAAATCAAACATATAATAGTAGTGAACCATATCCTTTTGCCTTAGTTCAAATTTTGGATTGTGCAAATAATTTAATTAATGATGAGGATTATATTAATTATATTTTAGGAAAAAATGAAATTAATGACCATCAAAGAAAATATATTTCTTATAGAGCTCATACATCAATTAATAATGCCTATAGACTTTTCCTCCCTAGTAATCTTGAAAAAATAAAAGATTTGCCTGCTTTATTACAAGATTTTAATAATAATTCTCTTCATAATATTAGATATGCTAATATAATTTATGCAATTATTATTTTTATTTTAATATGTATTTATACTTTAATTATTTATAAAACAAATAAGAATATTGATGAAGGTTTTGAAAAAATTTCTAAAATCAAAAGACCAAAAATCCATGAAATAATCAAAAATTTAGAGCAATTTAATGTTATTTTAAAAAAATATATTGAAATAAATTATGAAGATAATCATTATTTTGATATAAAATCATTTCATAATTATGAATACACAACTTCAATTGAAAGGAAAACCAATGTTATATTACCATATCCAGATTCTCTTGTAATCAATAATAATCAAGATGAAAATTATAAAATGGAGATGAAAAAAAAATCAAATGAATCATATTATCATATATTAGATATAGATAATGAAAATGTTAAAACTTTACAATTATTTAAATATAGTTATTTACAACCTATTATTTTGGCAATAATATGTTTAGAATTTATTATATCAACTTTATTAATTACTAAAACGCTTGTAACTTCATCTAATGAAATTATAAATGTTCAAACATTTATTTATCAAATAACTCTTTCTGCATCAACATCATTATTAGATTTAAAATATAGTTTAACTTATTTACAAATTGAACATAATATTACTTATGTGACTCAATCTTCAAATTTCTCTTTACAAGAAGTAATGAATAGAATTGCTAAATTTGATGATATATTAATTTTATATAATAATATGCAAATTAACGTTTGTGAAGCATCTTTTAATAGTGAAACCCAAAAAGATTATTATGAATTTTGTTTGAATGATGAAAAAGTTAAAAATGTCAATAACACAAATTCTATTTTTGATTCTATTGAAAATGAAGTTGAGACTTTATTTGAATTAATGAACTATTATATTTCTGAAGACCCTGATTATAATACAAAATTATTATATTCTTCTGTAGAAATTAAAAAATGTGAATATTTATTTTATAATTATTTAATTTTTTTTATTGATAATATTGCAGCTGCCACTTTAAAAAATCAGCAAAAAAAATTAGATACTAATCGTTCAACTGCAATTATATTTTATATATTAGTTATTATAGAATTATTAGTTTATGCTATATATGTTTTAATGTTTTTTCTTAAAAGAATTGTATATTTATTATCTGTTGCAAGAAGCATATTTAGAATTATTCCAATAAATGTTATTTATTCAACACAAGAATTATCATCATGGATTGAAAATAATTTTAACAGCTAAATAATGTATTTATACCCACATTTTCATATAAATATTTATATATAAAATAATATTTAATATAAAAAAAAATTGGCAATTATATTTCAATTAATTATCAATTAAAAATACTATTTCTCTTTATATTTTTATAAATCCTAAATAACATTATTTAACTGGCAATAATAGTTTGAATTTACTTAAATAAAAAGTAATAAAAATTAAATGTCTATAAAAAAAGAAAAAAAATTAAATTACAAAAAGAAAAGTCTTAAATAAATTAAATCCTTTTATAAACCAATAATTTAGCTTATTCTCTTTTATTCTCTTCAATTTAAGATTCTGTGGTAGTTTCTTGAGTAGAAGGAGGTGGATTTTCAACTACAGGAGCAGCTCCAATTTTACTTTTGGCAAAATCAACTCCTTTTTTAATGACTTCAGGTGCTTTATTATATATCATCATTGTTCCTCCTAAAAGTGGAAGAACGACAAAAACTTTTCCAAGCAAGAAAAGTATTCTTATTAATTTTATGAAAAATCCTTCTCCTGCAGTTGGAGTAAATGATTTTAATGTTAAGAAAAATATCCATGTGAAACATACTCTTGTGCAATCTTTTGTATCTGGTGCTTTTTTCTCACGAAATTGACCTACTAATCCTAAGGTGTCTAAGGTTATTAAGGAAATTAAAAATAAATCGCATAATCCATATAAAAATGACATTTTTTTAAATTAACTTTTATCTTATATTTTTTTATGGAAGATTGATATTTATTAAGTTATTTTTTTTTTAAATTTTTATATATTTTTTGTTAATTTTTTTCAAATTTTAAAATAAAGATTTAAAACAAGAATAAATTTTAAAAGGAAATAAACTTTTTTTGAGAGATGTAAATCAAAAAATAAAAGAAAATTTTTTTCTCAATAATATAAAGGAAATAATGTAAGTTATAAAAATAAAGTTTATAATGGTTAAAAATAATTTCTTTAGGTATATTAGAAATTGAATTGATAAATATATTAAAAAATAATTAAAAAAAATAAATGGAACAAAATTATCGTAAAACATCCTCATCAGAAATCCCAAAGAAAGAATCCACAAATATTTTTTCTAAATTTTTCAAGGATTTCTTAACTCCAAAGTCAGAAATTCCGTTAATAAAAATAAACAAAAATATAAATCCCAAAATATCATTATCCTTATCTATTCCAAATGAAAAAAATAATAATAATATTCAAATATTACCTTTTTCAGAAAAAGAATGGACAATAATATTTTCTTCAAATTCACCAGATACAATTGATCAAGCAAGATTATTAGTTTCTTTAAAAAAAGGAATAAATAATTTAATAAGAGGAAAAGTTTGGTTATTATTATCAAAAAGTTTTCAAACTTATAAATTAGAATATAATAAGATTAAATATTCTGATTTAATAAAAGGAAATAATTTTGAAGCTGAAGATTTAATTAAAAAAGATATTAATAGAACTTTTTTAAATAAAAACAAAAAAGATATTTTTAAAGTTGATTCTAATAAATTATTTAACGTCTTAAAAGCATATTCTATTATTGATAAAGAAGTAGGTTATTGTCAAGGAACAAATTCTATTGTTGCTACTTTATTAATGAATATTAATAAAGAAGAATTTTGTTTTTGGACTTTTTATAATTTTATGCAAAAAAATAATTGGAGATTTTTTTTCTTAAATAATACTCCTAAATTATTTAGGATGATTGATGTTATGAAAAGTAATTTTAAAGAAAAATTAAATGATTTATATCAACATTTCTTAAAAATTAATTTTGAAAGTTATTTAGATATTATTTTCACTCATTTTTTTCTCACTGTTTTTACGTATAATTGTCCTATTGAATTAAGTTTTAGGATTTTGGATTTATTTTGGGTTTATGAAGAAAAAGTTATTATTAATACAATTATTAATATTATTTATTTGAAAAAAGAATATATGAAAAATTTAGAAATTGAGCAATTAATTGTTTATTTAAAAAATGATATTGTATTTGAAGTTGTTGAGGAATTCGGAGTTGATTATATAATTAATATGTTATAAATTTATTTAATTTTTTAATTTTTTCTAATTTATGAAAGAAAAAAAAATACATTTAAAAAAAATAATATTGAATAATTAAAAAAAACATTTAACAAAAATATAAAAAAAATATGTCAGAACTGCTTTTAGACACATCAGAAATAATTTTTACAATAGATAAGCCAACAATTTCTTTTCACATAAATCCAAATTCAAATATAATAAATATAACAAAATCTCAAATAATTAATCATTCCCCTAAAAGTGAAAGTAAAATAAAAATAACAAATTTAATGTCAAATTATATTTGTTTAAGAGTAAGAACAACAAAAAAAAATTATTATGCTGTTAATCCAACTTATTGTATAATTCCTCCAAATTCAAATAAAACAATAAATTTTCTATTATACTTAAAAGATAATTATTTAAATATGGATTTTTCACTTCATAAATTTAGATTTGAAGGATTTTTAATTGAAGAAAATAATATTATGAATGACCCTAAAAAAATTTTCGAAAATGTGATTAAAAATAAAATTCAAGTTAAAGGAAATATTATTAAAAGAATCTGTCAAATTATTGAAGATGTAAATTATATTTTTTCTAATGATAAAGTTACTAATCCTAATTTATCTATTAATTTTGAAAATAATCCTTTAAGTCAAAGTATTAATTTTTCTTCTTTAAGAAGTAAAAATCAAAATAATAATTTTAAAAGCATTAAAAATGAAAAAGAAGAAAAATTAAACTCGTTAAAAACTGAATATTTTAATTTAAAAAATCAAATTGGAATTTTAAGCCAAAGTTATAGTAATATTAAAAATACTGTAGAAAATGAAAAAAGTAAAAATAATTTCAGAGGAAAAGAAACAAAAATTATTTTTAATTTACCTGAAATTAAAGAAAAAAAAATAAATTCTAATATTGCTATTTTATTATGTCTTTTAGCTTTTTTTTTTGGATATTATTTAACTAAATAAAAGTACTGTGTTAAAAATAAAATTATTTTTTACAAATTTAAAGTGTTTATATTTTTTTCATGAATTATTATATCAAATAAAAAATGAAAAATTAACAAAAATATAATAAAACCTTTTTATATAAAAACTAAATAAAAAAAATAAATATTAAAAATCTTTTAAAAAATGAAATATATAAAAACATGTGATTATTTATCATATGAAGCACATTTCACATTTAATGATAAAGGAGATAAAAGATATAAAACATTATTGGGAGGAATATTAAGTTTAATTTCAATTATAATATCAGTTGCTTTTTCAATTTATTTTTCATTTAAATTAATATATAAAGAGGATGCAACAATTACTTATTCTTCAGAAAGAGATAATTCTATTAATATTACTTATTCTAATAAATTACCTTTTATGTTTAGATTAAGTAATACTTATTCAATTGCTTTAAATCAATATAATTTATATAATATTACTTTATTAATTTGGTACAGTAAAATTGATTATAAAACAAATAAATTAATTCAATATTATGATCAAGTTTTTATTGAAAAATGTGATATTGAAAAGCATTTTGAAACATATAAAAATTATTTTATTAATATTCCTGATTTAGAAACTTATTTTTGTCCAAGAGAAAGATTATATAATCAAAGTTTATATGGTATTTACGGTGATCATAAACCTTTTTTATATTATGTTTTTTATTTTTCAAAATGTAATAATTTAACAAATGATAATTTATGTTTATCAGATGAAGATTCAGAAAAAATTTTATCAGATGCATATTTAGATGTGAAATATATAAGTTATTTAATTCCAGAAAAAAGTAATAAAAAAAATGTCATAGTTAAAAGTGACAGATTTCTAGTTTCATCAACAATATATAAAAGAATATGGTTTTTTTTTTCTTATATTAAATATTATATTGATACTGGATATTTTTTTACTTCATATAAAAAAGATGAATATCATCAATTTGAAAATTCAAAAATAGATATTGATATAAGAGATAAAAATTTAAATGATGTTCCAGGAACTTTTTTGTCAATAACAATATTAAATTCAGGTAATGTTAATATTTATAAAAAAACTTTTTTAAAAATTCAAGATTATTTAGCTACTATTGGGGGGATTATTAAAGCCATTACTTATATATGTTACTTGTTAAATTATTTTAATGCTATTAATTCTTATTATTCTATTTTAATTAAAGATTTTTTAATTGAGAATCAAATTAAAAAAAAACGTATTAACACACAAGATTTAGATAAATCTAATTCTAATTTAAAGTTAACTAATTTAATTAGTGGTAATATGAAAAAAAATAATATTAATAATAATAATAATAACAAAAATAATAATAATAAAATTAACAATAATAAAATTGTACCGATTATTCCTAAAACAAAAAGTACTCCTTTAGCAGTACAAAATAATAATTTTATTCTTAAAAAATTAAAAGATAAAGAAAATTTTGAACAAAAATATCATAAAAAATTATTTTTACCTTTTCTTTTTGCAACTACTTCATATAATGATAAAAAAGAAATTGATTGGAATATAAAAATAATCAACAGAAAATTAAATATTATAACAGTTTTAAATTTATTAGAACAAATAGAAAAAATTAAAAAAGAATTAGACGTTGATTGCTGGGTAACAACTGGGAATAATAATAATCTTAATTCTTCTTTATCTATTATTCCTGAAAATGAATGTAATAATCATAGTATTTTTATGCAGGGAAAAAAAACTACTAATATTTTAGAAAGAATTCAATCTAAAAATAAGTAATAATAATTAATAAATTATTACTTTTTTGTATATTTTTTCTTTTTTAGATTGATAATTAACTTATAGAAAATTGCAATTATATTTAGTTGGATATTTAAATTAAATTTATCTTTATATATATCTAGTTATTAATTTATAATTGTAATTTGATGGAATATTATTATAATTATAAAAGACCAATTTGATATTTTTTTGTTATATTAAATATTTAATTATTATATCATTTTAATTTGGATTTACATTATTGTCAAATAATTAAGATTATTAATTTTTCTTTTTTAGAATGTTTTCTCTTGAGTTTTTGATGTTTTTGTTATTTTGGATTTTTAAGGAATTTTATTTTACTTTTTCTTAAAAATATTTTTACTTAACTTATCTTTTTATTTTTTTTAAATCAAAATAAATTGAATTTGAAATTTTGAACATATAATCAGCTTTTTTTAATATTGAAACTCATATTTACAATTACAGTTAATATATGTTCCAATCACAGAAGTTTATTTTTTTGAATTTTTATTTTTTCATCATTGATAAATTAAAAAATTATTAACATTTTTTTTTTTATTAAATTTTTAAAAAATATAACTTTGAAAAAATAAGAAATTAAAAAAATAATAATTTTATAATAAAAAAACTTTCAAAACTAAAACTAAAAACCTAAATAAAAACCTTTTTATAAAAAGAAATTTAAAAATCTAATAATAACTATTGTGTAGAATTAATATAATCTAAATATTCCTTTACAGTTAAAGCTTGTTGATATTCATTAATAGCTTGTTTAATAAAAACACCATCTTGAACATATAATACTCTATTAGCATAGCATTCTAACTCAGGATTATGGGTTACCATAACAATAGTACTTCTACTATTTTCACTATTATTAGTTCCAAATTTATTAATACTTAAAAGTAAATTCATTACTTCAATTGTACTAGTACTATCTAAATCACCAGTTGGTTCATCTAATAATAATATATCTGGTTGATTACTTAAAGCTCTTGCTATTGCTACTCTTTGTTGTTCTCCTCCTGAAAGCTCTGATGGTAAATGATCCATTCTATCTTGTAAACCTACTCTTGTTAAAAGTGCTTCTGCTCTTTTTTTTTTTTCTTTATTTGATAATTTATTATCTATTGTTAATGGTAATTCTACATTTTCAAGTGCTGTCATTGTTGAAATTAAATTAAAAGATTGAAAAACAAAACCAATATTTTTTAAACGAAGTTGACTTAAAAAATCATCAGAACATTCTTTTGTTATTTTCTGATTCATTATTGATAATTCACCTTCGAAATCTGAGTCTAATGTTCCTAATATATTTAATAATGTTGTTTTTCCACCTCCTGAAGGACCTCTTATTATTACAAATTCACCTCTACATATTGGAGAAAATTCACAATTTGAATCTAAGGTTATGTCATATAATGCTTTCACTGTTTCTGTTACTCCTGGTAATTTATATATTTTTGATATGTGAGTACATGTTAATATTGGTGGACCTAATATTGGCTTTGTTAATGCAAAAATGTCATTTTCTTTTATTGAAGATGTTGATATTTCAGAATAAGACATTTTTTATATTTTTTTTAAAGATTATATTTTTTTTGGATTATTTATTATTTATTTATTTTTTTTATTTTTAATTTATTTATTTTTGTTATTTAATATTTGATTTGGATTGAATTTTTTTATCATATTTTTTCCATATTTTTCTTTTTGTTTTGTTAATATTGTTTCTCATTATATAAATTTTCTTAAATATTTTCTTATCTTCAATCTTTTATATCTTTTTAACTTTCATAATTTAAAATTTCTTTTTTTTTGTCTTCTTGTAATATCATTATTTGATTTCTTATTTTTATTTCTTTAATTGTAATCAATTCTGTATTTTCTTTTTTAGTTAATAAATATTTTCTTTTTATTTTTTTTATTCTTTTTTTTAATAATTTTCATCAATTTTTTTTTTTTTCTTAATACCAGGTTATGTTTCCATTTTTTGTAATTTTTTCTTCTTTTCTGAAATTGATTTTCACTCATTTTGAATATTATATTTTTTGAATTTTTCATTTTCAAAAATAAAAATGTTTAAAAAAAATCTTTAATTGTCATTATTTCATAAGAAATCTTATTTAATTTTAAAAAAATCCAATATCACTCGAAAATTCTTTTATTTAATTTTTTCTTTTAAAAGATATTTCATTTCTATCACAATTTTATGATGAAAGAACATATTTGAAAATTCAAAAATTGAAGAGATGATTTTTTTATTTAGATAAACATTTTTAAAAAATTTATAAAAAGATATATATAATAAAAATAAAATAATATTAACAAAGAAAATAAAGAAACATAAAATTAAAACATAATTAAACCCAAATAAAAAATATATATTCTGCATAATTTTACATATAATATAAGAATTAATGAAAATACACTAAAACATGAAATAAAAAAAATATAAAGAATAATAAACTTAAAAAATTTTACACCCACAATTCATACGTTTCTTTTTAATATTATTTATTTTCGGTTCTGGAGAATAATAAAATCTTGTTTCAGAAATATCTTCGTTTAATTTTTTATAACTTTCAACATCAATTATTGTATATACTGGTTTAGTAAATGTAACCTTTTTTTTTATTTTTTCAATAAGTTTATTATTTTCTTTTTCTTTTTCTGAATCTTCAGTTTTTGCAGATGAATTTGAATTCAAAGAACTTCCTGATATTTTTTTTTCTATATTTGAAATATTTTCTAAATTTTGAATTTTTTCAATTGTTTCAGTCATTGACATTTATTTACTTTAAAATTTATTTTATAAATTAAAGTAAAATAATTAATAAAGGAAATTTAAATTTTGTTGGATAGAATATTTTAAACGTTAATTTGAAAAGTTTTATTAATAAAGCAATTACTATTATTTCTAAGGGTTTATGCTCAAAAAGATAAAAATAAAAAAGTAAGAAAATTAAAAAAGAAGGAATATTAAATAAAATAATTTTGAGAAGGATAGTTAAATTTAAATTTTGAAATTTAGAAATGTAAGATAATAATATTATTCAAAAAGATGATTTAGAAAATATATGTAAAGAAGTTTAAGATTTAATTTCTTTGTGAATTTCAAACAATAAACTCTAAAGTCAAATATTTTATTAATTTTTTTATAAATAATTAAAATTGTGTTTTTATTCTTTTCTTTATTAAAAAAAAATTAAAAAAAGAATTTTTTATATTAATATTTATATTCTTTGATAAAAGTAATATATTTATTTTTATCATCAAATTTTTTTATCAAAATATTCATCATTTGTATTTTATTCACAAAAATTAAAATTTAATTCGACAATAATATAAAAAAGAATTTTCCTAATTACTAAATTAGAATAATTCCTTTATATTATCCTAATTTATAACACTTATATGATAAAATAATTTTTTAGGTTATGCTTATACTAATTTAACACTTTTTCTTATATAAAATGATAAAAAAAGAAATCTAATTTTCTTTTTCTAAGTGATTCATATTTTTAACATTACTAAAATATATATTTCGTAAAGATGAACCCATTTGTTTCCAATTTTCTTTTGAATTTTTTTTTAATTCTTGTTCTGAAAGATTGGGATTTGATTTTTTAAATTCTTCTTGAAATAATTGAAAAGCAATAGATTCATTTTTTTTCTTTGAATTTTCCCTCTTTTTTCTATTATTATTTTCGTTTTTATTTAATGCTTTATCCAAATTTTCTAATTTCAAATATCCAGGGTTTTTTCCAAAAAAAAAATTATAATAATCTTCATTTGACATAAAATTCTTTTCTATTATATTTGAATTAAAGTGATTTGAAGATATCAAAGTTTGAGAACAAGAATCTTTTTTAATTTTAATTGTTTGATATATGTTTTGGTTCAATAAATTATTTTTTTGAGAGTCCATCTAAAAAGTATTGATAATATAAATAATATTTTATTTAATGAAAATTGTTAGTTTTGATTTTTCCTTTTTGTAAACTTAGAAATTAAATTATTAAATTAATTTGTTTGATTTTTGATTATATAAAAACATAAAAATTTTATCTTATTAAAATTGAAATTCTATCAAGTTCATTGATTTCTTTTTATATCAAGAAATTATTATAATATTTTTTTTTGTTAAAATATAATTTAATTCTCTGAGTTTGAGTGAGGAAGGAAAAAATTTATCTAAAAGTTGTTAATTAATTATTGAAATATTCTTTTTAAACTAACAATATTTCAATATTTTTTTAACAAAATATTAGTTATAAAATAATTTAATTACCTTTTTATATAATTTTATGTTAAATTTAAAGTTTATTCATTTAATTTCAAATTTTATAACTTGAAATTTTATGAAATATATTAATTTATTTATAAAATTATAATCTTTTTCTATTTATGTGTATTATCATTTATAAAAATGCATCTTAAACAATGAAATTAATATATATTACAAGGAGCATATATTTATATTTATTTTTTTAATTTTTTATTTATACAAAATTTTCTTCCAAATTAAAGAAGAATATATTTCTAATTTGCAAAATAATATTTATTCAACAATTCATTTAATTTAGTTTTTTTTAAAGGTTTATGAACCATTTCAACAATACATTTAAGATTTTTTAATTGTTTAAGTAAATTTTCTTCAATATGAGCAGAAACAATAATAATTTTTATTTCATTACTTATTTCATTATCATCTATCATTCTTTGAATTTTTTTAGCTGTTTCTAAACCATTCATAATAGGCATCATCATATCTAAAAATATTAGTTTATAATATTTTTTATCACATTTACAATTTAATTCTTTTTTATTAATAATAGCATCAAGACATTCTCTTCCATTTGTACTTATATCAGAATCAATATTAAATTTTTTTAACATATTTTTAATAGTTGATATATTAAAAGTTTCATCATCACATAATAATACATCACAACAATTACAAAATTTACTGTTAATATAATTATTACTTGTAGGAATATTTTTTTCAAATGTTGAAAATCTTGTTGTTAATTTTGAATTATTTGTTGATGTTTTATGAGATAATTTCTTATTATTATATGATAATGATATTTCATTTAATATTTCTTCATTTTCTTTTTTATACAAATTATTATTTTCATTTAATTTTCCTACAGTTAAGAAACCATTTTTAATAAATCTAAAATTTTCATTAACTGATTCTTCATGATATAAATTTTTTCGACTTAGATTTTTTACTGTTTTTGATTGTTGTATTGTTGGAGTTGGAACCATTGAATCTTTTGATATTTCTGAATCACTTATTAATATTGTTTTAAAATTTTTATCTTTTGTTGCTTTAATAAAAGGATCATTTTCTAAAGAAACTAAATCTAAATTTTCTAAATTTTTATGATAATCATTTATATTATTATTATTATTTTTTCTTTTATATTCATCACCATTAATTTTTATATTATATAATGGATTTTGAGAATTTTGAATTGATAATGATTGAATATTTGAAGAATATCTTTTACTTACTTGTGATGTTAAATTATCGAAATATTTTGAATCTTCATTTATTGATAATTCTAATTTTCTATTTACTGCTTCTAAAGTTATTTTTTTTTTTTTCTTCTGAAAATTCATTTATTTCTTCAATTTCTTCTTCTTCTATTGAATATGGTATTATTAAACTTAAAATTAAGGTTTCTTCTTCATCATATAGTTTTAATTTTATTTTTAATATTTCACTTATATTTATTAATAATTCTTTTGTCATTTCTATTGTTTGAACTGTTTTTGAAAAATCAAATTCTTCTTTAAATTTAAAGTCAATATCATTTATAATTTTACTTTTTCTTCTATCTAATTCTTTTTTAATTTGAGATTTTATGAAATTTAATTTTATTTTATTATCAGATAAATTACAAAATTTAATTTCAAAACCACTTTTTCTTGGAATTAAATGATACAATAAAATATATACTCCTCGTAAAAAATTATTTAAATAATTTTCATTTGATTCAATATATTTATTACTTAAAAAAGAAAAATTATTTGAATAATCTATTTCTTTATATTTAAACAATGTTGCAAAATGACTTACAATTCTATTAAATTGATATTCTAAATTAATTTTTGAAGAGAGCATTATTTTTAAATTATTTGAGCATTCAAAAATTATTCTAAAATACCAAATAAAATTTTTAATAAAAATTTTAATTAAATTTATTAATAGATAAATATCGTTAATTCTAATATTTTGTTCAATAAAATTATTATCATTATCTATTTGATTTTCTTCATTTAAATTTTCTTCAATAATATTTTGTAAAGCATTTAAAGGATTATTTAATTCATGATATAAAGTAACAATATATTGATATTTTAAACTTTTTATTAAATTTTTTTGAATACTTTTTCTTTCATCATTATAATTATCAATACAAATAAAAATTGTTTTTTTAACTTTTTTAATTTTAACATATATCATAGATAATGTTGAAATAAAAGTTCCTGCTTGAAATTTGTGATATTCTTCATAATCAAAAATAATTGTTTTTAAATTTATTTCACTTAAATGACTATTTTCCCATTTTTTAAATCCTTCAATTCTTTGTTTAAATATTTTGATGTCTAAATTTTTTGGTAAATCTAATAATTTTAAAACATAAGAATTTACTCTTCTAATTCTATACTCATTACAATCAAAATCTTTTTCTAAAACAATTAATCCTATCGGGAAAAAATCTAAAAGATTTTGAAATTCATATTCATTATTATTTATAACAGTTTCAAATCCTGCAACTTTTTTAATTTTTTTACCAAACATTTATTGTATTTAATATTAGTTTATTTATTGTTTTATAATAATTTTATTAAAATTAATTTATTATAAAATTTATAAGAAAAAAAGAACTCAATTGAAAAAAATTAAAAAATAAAAATAGTATAATCAATAATTTTTATCAAAATGAATGTTAAATAAAAAACTAAAAAGTGTTATTGTTCATTAATATTATTATCATTTTCTTCATCCAAATCAGGAACTAAATCAGCTCTACACATAGGACAAATAGTTTTTTTAGCTATCCAAGTTTTAATGCAATCAGCATGAAAAACATGTTTATTATTACAAGATAATTCAATAACTCTATCATTATTTTTAAAAGAATCTGTACATATAATACACATATCAACTTCACTTCCATTTTTTTTTAAATAATCTTCATAAGATATATCTATTAATTGTTCTTGTAATTTTTTTGCTTTTTGAGCTTGTTTATATTCTTCTCTAATATCACTGAATAATACATATGATATACAAGGACAGAAAATTATTATAAAGACTAAATAAAATATTATTTTTGCAAAAATGAAAAATCCAAATAAAATTAAAATTGTTATATAATAAGTTACTAATATATTTTTTTGTAAACTTTCTTCTACTCCATTTTTATCAAATAAAATTTCATAATTCCCATATAAAAACCAAGTGAAAAAAATTAAAGTATTTAAAGAATCAACTAATAAACATAAAGAAGGAAATTCAATATTATGTGGATTATATCTATGTTTAATTCCTAAATAAATTCTCATTCCAATACAATTTGAAATAACTAAAAATTCATGAACAAGTAAAAATAAAATTAAATTAGAAATAAATTCTGTTAATGGATTAGGAGTACATAAATATAAACAATATAATATTAATAAACGAAATGTTGCAAATCCTGCTTTATTTTCTATTTTATTTGCTCTTCTATGATTTCTTTGAAGAATTATCATTTCATTATTTTCTTCGTTATTACCTAAAATATAATCATCATCAAAATCATCTTGAAATATTCCATTTTCTAAAGGAACATAATCAAATAATCCTTGATTGAATTCGTTTAATTCATTATTAAAGTTTGGATCCATTTTTTTTATTTTGTATTTATAATTTTTTTTATTTTTTAGTTGAATAAATTATTTTAAAAATTTAAATGAATTAAAAGACATTAGATTAAAATAAAGAAAATATATCTTTTTTGAATTAAATTCAAAAATAAATATAAAATAAATTTTAAACTATTTTTTACTTGAATCTTCCATTTTATAAATTAATTTTAATGGCAATAAATTTATAGTAAAATAATTATATAAATTAAAATATTTTATTAAAATTATGTGTGTTAGGATAATCAATATTAAAATATTATTTACGATCAGACATTCCAAAAAAATTTTTTTCATATTTAACATTATTTAATTTGTTTATTAGATTCATTTCATTCATTTATAAATATCATATGAAAAATTGACAATTTTATAATGATTCCTTCAATTTAATTTTTGGTTAATTTCCATCATCAAATTAAATAGAGTATTTTTAAGTACAAGATTAAAATTTAAATATAATTTTGAAATTCACCAAAAATTTTTATCTTTAAAGAAACCCTGAAAAAACAAAAAGGAAATCAATAATAACAGAATATAAAAAAATAATATTAAGCATAAAGTTTTATTTATAAAACTCTATTTTATTATTTCTACAAAAATAAAGTCTTTATATTTTTATGATAATAATAATTTTTCCATCAATTAAGATATAAATGATATTAGTCTTTAAATTATTATTATTCTTTATTGTTATTGATGTATTATAAAAATTATTTACCCATCTAACAATTAAAAACAATCAAATTTTAATAATTACTAGAGTTATTCTTATTTTTATAAATTTTTTATATATTATGATTCATAAATCTATGTGAAATTCAATCAAATGAATTTATTTAAATGAAAGTATTTAATATATTAAATATACTAATTAAAAATTCATTAAAACTAAACAATTGTAAAATATATTTACATAACAATTAATTTTTCACTATTTAAAAAAGTCATCATAATAAGCTTTTAATGTTTCAGTGATATTAATGATGACTTTATCAATAGTTATTTATTTTTGTATCTAAATCTTCAATAGTATTAATATTCCTAAATCCATTTATATGAGGAACTTTTCTTCTATGAACTCATTTTCTAAAACTAAAATCATAATTATTAACGATTTTTTGGTATTATTAATATTTTTAATTTAATCTTTAATCCTTCAATTTTATTAATTACTTAAATTCTTTTTTTTTCATTATATCCAAATTTATTTAATAAAAAAAAGTCTTTTATTTCATCATTATTTTGAAATAAATTATTGGGTTTAAATTTATTATTAATTTGTTGATAATTGAGGAACTTTGTATCCTTTATTTTTATAAAAATTGTAATTCCTTTCATAAAAGGAAATAATCTCTTATTATTATCATATAATTCATCTTCATTTCCTTTATTTTCCAATCTTTATAAACTTTAATTTATTTTTCTCCATCATTTTTAAAATTTATATTCTTTTAAAAATTTATTATTTATTTTTTCAAATTTTTCAATTTAACTTACATAATCATTTCTAAAGTGCTTAAATTTAAATTATAATTTCTTTTATAAAAATTTTATGAAAAAATATTTAAACTTTTCTATAAAATTGAGTTCTTACTTTTTTCATTTATAAAAAAAGTAAAAATAAAAAAAAAAAATAATGATTTTCAATTAAATAAAAAAAATTTAAAAAATTAAAAATGTCATCTTCAGAAAGTTTATCTTCAAAAATAATATTAGAAATAAACAAAGTTCGTCAAAATCCCTCATCATATATTCCAATAATAAAAAAGGAGAAAGATTTAATAAAAGGTGAAATATTAAATCGTCCAAATCAATCTCCAATTCAATTAACAGAAGGTGAAAAAGGTTTTCAAGATTCAATGGATTATTTAAAAAAGAAAAAAAAGACATTTCCTTTAGAAGAAAATAATTATTTAAATTTAGCAGCATCAGATTTAGTAAATGATATAGGACCCAAAGGACTTTTTTCTCATGAAGATTCAAATGGAAATAATATAAGTGATAGAATAGAAAAATATTGTGAATGGGAGATTTCATGTAATGAAATTATAGTCTTTTCAAGTAAAAATCCACAAGAAATAGTTATTGATATTATTGTTGATGATGGAATAGAAAATAAATTAAATAGAGAAAGTTTATTCAGTGATAATTATAAATTTATAGGTTGTGGAATTAATGAACATAAAGACTTTGGTAATGTTATTGTTTTAGTTTTAACTGGAGGAATTAGAGAAAAAGATTCTTTATATTTTAATTATGATGATTATAAATATGATTATAGTGAAATGAATAATAATATTGATAAAGAAATTGTTAATGATTATCAAATTAATGATCCTGATGCTCCTGATGATACTGTTTCAGTTAGAATTGTTAAAAAACAAAAAGAATTCAAAGGAAAAAAAGTTATGGTTGTTAAAAAATTTTATAAGTTGAAAGATGGAAGTGAACATGTTGTTGAAGTTGAAGAATTTTAAATCTTTTTTTTTTATGAATTTTTTTTATTTAATAATTTTTTTTATATTTTTTTTATTTTCGATTAATTTTTATTATGTTTATGATTATTATAGGATTTTATTAAATAGAGTCTAACAAAACATAGGATAAAATTTTTAAATGAATGAGTTATTTTTTGTATTTAATGATTGATTTAATTAAATTAAATTAAAAAAAATTGTAAAAAATAAAAAATATATATAATGGGTTGCAAATGTGAAAATCCAACCATAGAAAAAAAAGATGAAATTGAATCACAAATAAAAAAAAAGTATATTGAAAATGGAACAAATAATTCCGAAAATCAAAATGTATCAGAAACTGATCAAAAATTCAAATCATTAAATAGTCAAAAAGCAAAAAATGAAGATGATGATAATAATAATTCTAATAATAATATTCATTTAGATGGTCCAATAACATTTCAGAAGGAAAATGAAAATGATAATTTGAACGGGTCTCAAAATGATAACAAAAATAATTATAATAATGGTGTGTATTTAAATGAAAATGAAATAAATGAAAATAAGAGAAATGAAAATGAGAGAAATGAAAATGAGAGAAATGAAAATGAGAGAAATGAAAATGAGAGAAATGAAAATGAGAGAAATGAAAATGAAATAAATGAAAATGAGAGAAATGAAAATGAAATAAATGAAAATGAGAGAAATGAAAATGAAATAAATGAAAATGAGAGAAATGAAAATGAAAGAATAGATAAAAATAAAATAAATGAAAATCCATTATATTTAAGTGAATTAAATAAAAATCAACTAAATGAAAAGGAAAACTCAGATAACTACAATAAAAATAGATATAACAATATAAATGAAGATCAATATGAAGAACCAAATATAGAGGATCCTTTTAATAAAAGAAATACAAATGAAGAAGACAATTTAACGGAAGAATTCCCAGTTGATGATTTTTCAAAATATATTTTTGAGCATATAAATTTAATAAGAAAAGACCCAAAATCTTTTATTTCAGAAATAGAAAAATCAAAATCAAAAATAATGAATGATAAAAATGGAAGATTAATATATAAATCAAAAGTTAAAGTTGCTTTATTTAAAGGACTTCCTATTTTTGAAGAAACAATTTCAGTTTTAAAAGAAACTGAACCAATGGATGAATTAAAGTTTTGTTCAAAAATATGTATTCCACTTCCAGATAATGAAGAAGATATTAAAAATAAAAATTATTTAAAACAAAGAGTTGAAGAAATTAATCAAAATTATGAAATTAAAGATTATTGGAGAGATATTATTAAAGATCCTGAAACTAGTTTTATTTTAATGATTGTTGATGATACTGGAAATAAAAGTGGGAAGAAAAGAAGTGATATTTTAAATCCTACTTTTAAATATATTGGTATTAGTTCTGTTATGATTGGAAAAAGTTTTGTTTGCTATGTTACTTTCAGTGATAAAATATGAATAATTAATTTAATAAGTAATCCTTTTTTTTTCAAAAATTTAATTATTTAATTTAAATATAATCATGGATTTTCCACTCTTTAATAGTTATACAATTATTATTCAAATATAATTCATTGAACATTTAAACAATAATTTTCTTTAATTAAAATTATATAATTTCAGTTTTTATCTTCATAAATATCATTTTCAGAAATTTAAAAGGTTTCTTCTTTTACATCATTTATCAATTACAACTTTTTCATATTCTTCTTTTTCAGTTCCATAAATATAATAACAGTTAATAATCGGAAATAATAATTAGTGATTTAAATAAGCAATTCAAAGAAGAAATTGTTGAAAAAATTATACTTTACTTTTCAAAATTCTTTATAAATCAAACATTATGGTTTTAATAACATTATTTTGAGCAATCAATAGATTGCAATCTAATATATATTCCTAAAGTTAGATTACTAAAAAAAAGAAATATCAATATTATTTTTTAAGAAATTTTTGTATAGAAAAATTAAAGAAGAAGTATTTATATTATGAGTAAAGGAATTGAACAAGGAAAAATTTCTTTAAATAAGATAAATTTTATAGATAATATGATATTAAAAATTACTTAAATCAATTAAAAAAAACTAAATATATTTTTCCTATGTAAATCAATCAATAAATTTTATATTTTTTAATTTTTTATTTTTTTGGAGTGAATCAAATTTTTTTTAATTTATTAATTATTCTTTTTGAGTTATTAAATTTTATTATTAAAATATTACATTTTTACCCAGAAAAAAGAGTAAAGGAAAAAGTTAAAGCATATAATTTAAATGTATATACTTTTATTAATCTTTAGGATTATTAAATATTATTATTATATATTTTTACAGAAAAAAGTGCACATGAAAAGTTAAAAAATATAATTTAAATGTATATCGAAAAAATAGGGAATTTTAAGATAGTTAAAGAATAAATTTTCAATTTTATATTAATTATTAAACTGTTGGGGTTAATAATTATATTATTATTGAAATATATATTTTTAGAAAAAAGTTAATAGATGGTTAAAGAATACATTAATTTTATATTAATTTATTATTCTTTTGAGGATAATAAATATATTATTAGTAAAATCCCTAATTTTGGAAAAAAAAGTAAAACATTTTAAATTTTATATTAATTTATTATTCTTTTGGGGATAATAAATATATTATTATTAAAACCCTAATTTTTGAAAAAAAGTTTTTTAAATTTTATATTAATTTATTATTCTTTTGGGGATTATAAATATATTATTATTAAAATACCTAATTTTTGAAAAAAGTTAAAACATTTTAAATTTTATATTAATTTATTATTCTTTTGGGGATAATAAATATATTATTATTAAAACCCTAATTTTTGAAAAAAAGTTTTTT